>ENA-UOJP01000818-UOJP01000818.1-human-gut-metagenome-genome-assembly--contig:-C102-NODE-818-length-48835-cov-8.859902_pt1 | contig 48835 bp, 44 predicted proteins | sample MGYA00242353_ERZ723900 | MGnify/ENA metagenome assembly ERZ723900 | reverse complement strand
CATTCCCTGGAAACCCCTCTTCCGGTGGGGGGGGCCGGTAATAAGTGCTCTACATTCAATACTGGGCATTGTGGATGGCAGGAGGTTTCGTAAATTTTCTGTTTCTGATGCGAATACTGGAACAACGATATTCTATAAAAAGAACCTTGCTGGTTTACAATGGTGTGCTGGCTGTCTGCATGACTGTCAAGGCGATCTGCCTGTCAAATCAGTTTAATACCGCAGTGTTTATTAGCACATTTATCATCTTTATACTCCATCTGGTATTTGCTCTGACTTTTTTTAATGGAAGCCGCATGCAAAAGCTGATGGCGTCTACTATGATCTATATAGTTTCACTTGTGGCAGAAATTTTAACGGTTTCTCTGCTTTCTACACTTTTCTATGTAAATATAGAAAAAATGCTGGAGCCGTCTACGTTTTATTTTATGTTTGCATTTGAATATATACTGATTTTGTTATTTATGAGCGTAATTTCTATTTTTTGGAAAAGGAATAACAACCAATGCAGCGTAAAAAGTGAAGTTTGTTTTGCAATGATGATGCTGGCCCAATTTATTATGCTGGTACCGTTTTTTATGACCAATTTAGAGATGAACGGACGAATTCCGAAAGAGAGTTTGGTAGGAATTATGTTTGGAATTTCATTTGGGATCCTGTTTACCGCGTTTCTTCCCATAATGATTGCGGAGACTTCAAAAAGAGAAAAAATGGAAGATCAGCTGAAAGAGCTAAAACGGCAATATGAGCTGGGGGAACTACACTGGAGACTTTTGGAAACGAAGAAAAGGGAACTGCAGAAGCTGGAACATGACTTTCGTAACCAGCTTACTACGGTGTACAATTTGACAGATTCTGGTGAAGTAGATAAGGCAAAGGAATTGCTGATAGAAATAGAGCAGAGAATAGCAAGTTGAATATTATCACAGAGTTCAGGCTAAGGGCAGGAGGCTTAAATGATCTACATTCAATACTGGATGATGTGGATGTCGGGCGGTATCGTGAATCTATTATTTCTGATTCGCTTGTTCGAAAGAAAAAAATCTCTAAAGAATACGATTCTGATCTACAATGGGGTTCTGTCTGTTTTCGTGACCGCCAAGTGCTATTGTATAGCATATAAGCCGGATACCGCAGTATATATATATTCGATTTTGATTTTTGTATTTTACTTAATTTTTGCACTCACTTTTTTTAAAGGAAGTTTTATGCAAAAGCTGATGGCTTCCATTATGATTTATATTATATCATTTATAGCAGAAATTTTAACAGTTTCGCTTCTGTCTACATTTTTTTATATCGATATGGAAAAAATGCTGGACCCCCCTATATTTTATTTTATATTTGCATTTGAGTACATATTGATTTTGCTGATTTTTAGCATAGTTTCTATATTGTGGAAAAGAAGTGACGGGCGGTGCAGCATAAAAAGTGAAATTTGCTTTGTAATGATGATGTTGGCTCAGCTTATCATGCTGATTCCGTTTCTGATAACCAATTTAGAGATGAGAGGACGAATTCCAGAAGAGAGTTTGATGGGAGTTCTATTTGGAATTCTGTTTGGTATTTTGTTCACTGCGTTTCTCCCCATAATGATTGCAGAGACATCAAAAAGAGAACAGATGGAAGATCAGCTGAGAGAATTAAAGAGGCAGTATGAGCTGGAGGAATTGCGCTGGAGTCTATTAGAAAATAAGAAGAATGAGCTTAAAAAACTGGAGCACGACTTCCGTAACCAGCTTACTACAGTGTACAATCTGACAGATTCGGGGGAGATTGAGAAGGCAAAAGAATTGTTGGCAGAAATGGAGCAGAGGATAATGAGTTGAAATTGCTATTTCGGTAAGAAAGGACAGCCCGGTGAACGATACCGCATCAGAGTATTTTGGGATTCACCGAAAAACAGGAATTGCGACTCCGATGTTTTTGGGGAGGTACTATATCTGAGATAAAAATAACAAAGAAAATGCCCTGGCAGAAGATATAAATTTCGCCAGGGTATTTTTGACATAAGATGCCCCCTGTTTTGTACGATCAAAAAATAACCCTGTATTATTTGATAGAATTTTAGGGATTAGCAGATCCAAATCATCTTTTAAATCGAAAAAATGTAATATGGGGAGGAAAATGAAGTGAAGAAGATTAAAGTACTGCTTTTGCTGCTGACAGCGCTGCTGCTGTCTGCTTGTGGAAAGAAGGATATCAATATACAGGAGCAGATGGAATTAGGACAGAAATGTTTGCTGGAGGCTGATTATGAAAACGCGATTGTTGCGTTTTCAAAAGTGATTGTTATTGACCCGAAGAACATGGAGGCGGGCAGAAGCTTAGCTGTCGCTTATAAAGAAAGTGGGAAAGTGCCTCAGGCTGTACAGGCCATGACAGAAGTGATCCTCCAGAGTGAGAGGACAGAGACAGATATAGATTTTATGAACGAGATGCTCAGAGCACTCGAAGATCTTGATTTAGCCTCAACTATGACGGAAGTTGTTTATACTCAGACAGGAGACGACCAATTTATTAAGACTTTGTTTGTGATTAATGGAAAACGAAAAGATTTTGATGCGATAGAACGAACAATTCAGGGGTTAGAGATGTTTAAGGGAATGAAAGACGAGTATTTGGAAGACATCGTACAGCGGTTTGTGGATGAAAAGGATGTAGAGGGTATGGATATGCTGTCAAATGTGTTAAAAGAACAAGACACTTGCAGTGGTACTCTTTTGGCGATGGATATGTGGAACTGTTATATGAATGGAGGAGAGGAGGCAGTAGTTAATCTGTTGGAAACGTATTATACAGACGATAAAAGACTGCCGGATATTGATCCTGAAGGGCAGATGTATATAGGCAGCTATGACGAGAATGGGATGTATAGCGGTTATGGCATCTGTCTGTACGGTGTTGATGTCAAAACACATAGTCGTATTTATATGGGGTATTGGGAGAAGGGGGCCAGAAATGGAGAAGGCCGTGCTTATAGGAGCGCTGATTACCGGATTCAGTGCCAGTGGGCCGATGACTATCCGACAGGGGAAATTAATCTCCTTCAGCAGGATACTATGGTAATCGGAAATCTGGAATTTGGTCACATAGTTTCACCTATGAACTTATATGTGAATGGAAGATGGGAAGCAGTTCACTGTACCCCGGATCAGGAGAGAGATACAGGATACTCCTTTCAGACTATTCATATGAAGAAACCTTCAACATGCCATCATGTTGAAAATCATTCATATTGTTGGGACTGTAAAGAGAGTGAGCAGGGAGGGGATGAGTAAATGATGAGATACAGGATATATTTATTGGGGGTAGCGCTGGGAATAATACTGCTAACTGGCGGGTGCTCTTCTGACAAAGCTGAAATTGTGACTCAAAGCAGCTTTGATTATAGTGGTTACGAAATGCTGGCAGCGGGGAAATGGGAGGAAGCAATTCCGATTTTTCAGGAGGAGGTAGGAAACGAAAACGCAGGAAGCCTCGCTTATTTGGGTCTTGCAAGAGCTGAAATAGGGTGTGGCAAGTTGGAAGAGGCTCAGTCTGTACTTATGGAAGCCAATGAGAAATTTCCGGATACCAGTTCGATTCTATTCTACCTAGGGGAGGTTTCTAACCGTCTGGAAGACTATGAGATAGCTACGGACAGCTATTATAATCTTTTAAAGCTCGGATCGGAGGATTTGGTTGTAAAAAAACGTTTGATTGCTAATATGTGGAAAACTTCAGATTTTGAAAAAATTTATATGATTACAAAAAACCTGTATAAGTCTGATTCTGAAAGATATCTACAGCAGCTTCTGTGGGGCTGCTCGATAGCAGGCATTGAGAAGCATATTGACGAGGTTATGGGCTTGGTGAAGGGAACAGATGGAGAGTATCCTACACAAACAATGTATCAGGCATATAAGATGGCGAAATCTGGTGACCTTGAACAGGCAGTTACAATGTTTCGGTCAGAACAGGCAGAAAAATTATGGAGGGCGGGGAAGCTGGATATGGGCGACTATAATGCTCAAGGGAAGGGTGAGGGAATTGGTATTGCAATAACAGAAGTTTTCAATGAAGACAGCGTAATTGTTGGAACATGGAAAAACGGAAAATGGGAGGGAACCTGTATCGCATGGTACGGTGAGGTAACAAATATTACAACCAGTGATCACGACGTGGAATATAAAGGGAAAATATATGGTGACACCGTCTATAGTGGACAATGGATGAATGGTAAACCTGAGGGAGAGATAAAATTAAAAATAACGGAGGAGAAGTTATATGAAGGCAGGGATGAGGATAATAGTCTTGTTACCACGGAAGGAACTATTTATTTTAAAGACGGAAAGGCGGAAGGACCGGTTATTTTGACAGAGACATATGAAAGGAATGGTTCGGAGAGGCAATACAGAGAGACGGATTGGTATGCGGAAATCCATGAATTTAAAGAAGGAGAACCTCAGCCCTTTCTGTTTGATACGGATGATGGGGAGAAATTGGTTTACGAAGCATTTACCAGTTCACGGTCTAATGGAAAAGCATATTACTACAGAGAAGATCGTTGTAGCTGTTCATATATATGGGAATAAAGTTCGATTTTTTTGTCAAAAGACGCCCCCAATTTTGCATGAATAGAAAATGCTATTTTATCTTTTGATATAATTAAAAAGATAAACGTTGCATTCAAAGGGGAATACTACATGATTAAGAAAAAACTGATTCTGGCAGATTGTGATGAAATGTACTTGAACAGCCTCTCCAATTATTTTATGGAGAAAGCTCCGCAATTGGAATTGAATATTTTTACGAGAAAGGATCTGCTGTACCAATATCTGGATAAAAATCATGAAAATAAGGTACTGATAGTGGACGAATTCTTCGCCGGAACGGAACTCAGCGAACGGGCCGGTGAGGCCGTGAAATTGGTTCTCTCCACCACAATGACACCGGTAGAGGGATTTGAGGTGGTCAAAAAATATCAGAAAGCTGAGACCCTCTTGAGTGAAATTTTATTAAAATATGCGGAAAATACCGGCTCGGTGGAGGCGATTCGTGGAGGGAGTCACACCAGGCTGGCTGCATTTTACAGCCCTGCGGGGGGAACCGGGAAAACGGTATTAGCGCTGGGGATGGCTGCGGCCTGTGCACAGGCAGGAATAAAGACGTTCTATTTGAATCTGGAAGAGGTGGACTCAGTGTGGGATATTCTCGAACCCTCGGCAGGCAGTCTGTCAGATATTTTTCTGGCTTTAAAGACTAAAGGGATGAATGCCGGACTGAAACTGGCCTCCTGTGTGCGTCAGGAATCGATCGGAAGATTTTTCTATATAACTGGGGTGGAGAGCGTTTCCGAGTATGGGGAAATCGACGGTCAGGATGTTGTGCGCCTGTTAGGGGCCATCACAGGCCTGGCCGAATATGATCTGGTAATATTGGATACGGCTTCAGGCTTATCTGAACGAACGCTCAAAACTCTTGAGTGTGCGGATCAGATTTTTACGCCGGTTTTGTCCGATTGCGGAGTGATATCAAAAATGCAACGTTTCCTACGGGAGGAGACGTTGCATGAGGTTTATAATCCCATATTGCGTAAAATGAGTCTTGTAATCAACCGTTCCGGCAGGTCTGGGATAGGAAAAGAGCTAATGGAGAGTGGGATTTTGGAACGGCTTCCCTGTTGTGCGGTGATCACAGCATCGCCAGTTTTTGTCCGAAGAGCGGACTTGCTGTGTTCTGGCGAGTTATTGAGACAGATGATGGGCAGGATGATCGAGGCAGCATTGGGAGGCAGCCAATGATTGAGAATATGCAGGAATATATACGCAATGTGCGTGAAATGGTATCCCAACGGTTGGATTTGACCCGGAATGTCAGTGACGAACAGATCAGGGAAGCGGTGACAGTAATCGTAGCGGAGGAGTCGGGCCACAGGTACATGTCACTGGGTGAAAAGAGAGCTGTGATGGAGGGGGTGTTCAACTCCATGCGTGGTCTGGATGTACTTCAGCCTTTGGTGGACGACCCTTCAATCACAGAAATCATGATTAATGGACCGGACAGGATATTTGTGGAAAAGGCTGGCCGCCTTCACCAAATTGGAATCAGTTTCGGATCCAATGAGAAGTTGGAAAATGTCATTTTAAATATTGTATCCAAGGTAAACCGAACGGTCAATGAGGCCAGCCCAATTGTGGACGCCCGGCTGACCGACGGCTCCCGGGTCAACGTAGTACTGCCTCCCATTGCTCTGGATGGGCCCACAGTGACTATTCGCAAGTTCCCAGAGGATCCCATGACGATGGAGAAGCTGATTGCCTATCAATCTCTGACACCTGAGGCGGCAGAGGTGTTAAAACGAATGGTCCGGGCGAAATATAATATTTTTATCAGCGGGGGTACCGGGTCAGGTAAGACTACGTTCTTGAACGCACTCTCCAACTATATTCCCAAAGACGAACGGATTATCACCATTGAGGACTCGGCAGAGCTGCAGATCAAGGGAATTGGGAATTTGGTACGGATGGAGACACGAAACGCCAACGTGGAGGGCAAGGGAGAAGTTACTATTCGGGATTTAATCCGCGCCTCTCTGCGTATGAGACCAGAGCGTATTATTGTAGGGGAAGTCCGGGGGGCGGAGGCATTGGATATGCTTCAGGCTATGAACACCGGCCATGACGGCTCTCTGTCCACCGGCCACTCCAATTCCACCAAAGATATGTTAAGCCGCCTGGAAACCATGGTGGTGTCCGGTAACAACATTCCTCTGGAGGCCATTCGCCAGCAGATTGCCTCAGCTTTGGATGTGATTGTGCAGCTGTCCAGACTGCGGGACAAATCCCGAAGAACTGTGGAGATATCGGAGGTAGTGGGGTATCGGCAGGGGGAGATCCAATTGAACCCTCTGTACCGCTTTGTGGAGCACGGTGAGGAAGCGGATGGACGAATTATCGGTGGGCTGGAACGGACGGAAAATCCTATGGTGCATTTGGAGAAGTTCCGCATGGCTGGGTTGTCCGACAAAGTATAGGGGAGGAAAGAAAGGTTGAGTGTACTCTTAGAGGAGGCGTTTAATGTTTGGAAGAAAAAGTAAGCAGGAGGTGCCGGAGCCACGCTCCGATGGTCTGACGGACTATGATGTGTATGCAATGAGCTTACAGGAAAAGCTTGTGACAGCAGCGGTGGCCGCCGCCACTTTATTTGCGGTGGGGTATATTTTTTATCAAAGCTTTATATTATCTGCAGTGTTGGCGTTATTTGCTGTGAAAGCACCAAAGATCAGAACCAGACAAATTATTGATAAACGCAAGAACCGGTTGACGCTGCAGTTTAAAGATATGCTTTACTCCCTGTCATCAGCTCTGGCCGTAGGAAAATCTGTGGAGACCGGTATCCGGGACGCAATCCAGGACTTAAAGGTGATTTATCCGGATCCGGAGACAGATATTTTGATAGAATTGGAATACATACTGCGGGGTATTGGCGTGAGCAATACCGTTGAAGAGATGTTTGACCAATTTGCGCAGCGTGCTCATTTGGAGGATGTAAGGAATTTCGTGGATGTGTTTGTCACCTGCAAGCGTACGGGGGGAGATCTGATTGAAGTTATGCGGTCTACTTCCAATGCTATCAGCGAGAAGATTGAGGTGAAACAGGAGATTGCCTCTATTATTTCAGGCAAAAAATATGAGTTTCAGGTGCTGATGGTAATGCCGGTGGTGATGGTGCTGTTTTTGACACTCACTTCCGGGGATTACATGACGCCGGTATTCACTACCATTGCGGGACGCCTGACTATGACGGCAGCGATTATGATCTTTCTGTTAGCGTACGTGCTTGGCTCCAAAATCATGAAAATTAACATTTAGAGGAGGAGAAACGGATGGCAACTATTGCTGTGTCATCAGCTGTATGCGCGGTGTTTGTGATAATGTTTCTATACTGTTACTTTAAGTCCAGAGGAAATTATGATGAGTACATGGAGTATGTGGATAAGGAGGAGTATGGGCTAAAGGACTTTATTCCCTTGGGCCTTTGCCTATCAGAGACGGGGGGAGCTAACCAGTGGCTGCCTATGCAGCTTAAAATGGCGTTGTCACAGCATGACAACCAAGTGTACCAGCGTCTGTTAGAGCTGCGGGGACCCAGAGATGTGGAGTTTTATAGCTATATCCATAAGGGTTATCGCCTGGCGGCGGGGATTCTCTGTAGCGCAGGAGCATCCCTGATGGGTATGATTATGGTAGTTCAGGGGGATGCCTCCACCGGATTATTGTTTACGGGGGCTGCTGCCGCCGCTTTTCTGGGCATCCCATTTCTGGTGGATGAGAGCTTGAAGGAAGAGGTGACCAAGCGAAGGCGTTCCATCCAAATGGAATTTCCGGAGTTTGTTAGTAAGCTGACGCTGTTGGTGGGGGCGGGTATGACGATTTCCAGAGCTTGGGAAAAGATTATCAATGAGAACCGGCGGGAGCACGTACTCTACGACGAGATGCGTTACGCTTTGATGGAAATTCGGGCCGGGAAGCCGGAAGCCGTAGCTTACGAGGAGTTTGCAAGAAGATGTCGGGTGAAAGAGGTAACAAAGTTCGTATCGGTGGTGGTCATGAATCTGAGACGGGGAGGATCAGAGGTGCTGCCGGTACTGCGGGAACAGGGCTCAGAATGTTGGGAAATGCGAAAAAGTGCGGCCAAACAGATGGGAGAGGAGGCTGGAACCAAGATAATGATTCCGCTGATGATTATGTTTTTGGGCATTGTTTTAATTGTGTCAACGCCGGCAGTGTTAAGTATGACGTCCGGGATGTGAGGGACGAGATTTAAAATATATCAAATAGGAGGAATTTAGAATGGAAGTATTAAGAAAGTTTTATGAAGAGGAAGATGGAATGGGGACGATAGAGATCGTCATGATTATCGCAGCGCTTATGTGTATTGCGTTGCTGTTCAGGCAAACGATAGTGGATTTTGCTAAGAAACTTATGGAGAAGGTGTTTCCCGAGTCAATGGTTAACGAAGTAGATCCACAAAAGGGAGCCTGATGGCACAGACATACCCAAAAAGGGGTATTGTGGATATGAAAAATATTAGATTAAAACTGAAATCCAGCCAGGAAGGCTATATGACAGTTGAGGCCACTATGATTTTTTCCGTGCTGTTTTTCTCACTGATTTTTATTATGTTTATGGGGATGGTGTTGTACCAGGAAGTGAATATGCAAAGCCTGGCAGTCAGGGCTTCAGAGCGGGGAGCTGTAATCTACAGCTCCCGGGTGTCTGATATGACTACTGGGGTGAAGGAACTGGGGGATTTTACGGAGAGAGATCCATACCGAAACGTCCCCTTTATGGATAGCGGTAACAAAGATAATTACAAAGCGCTCTTAAACTCCTATGTGGACCTAAATCTGGGAAGAAACGACGTAATCACCGGCCAGGTAGAAAATCCTGGTAATTATGTCACCATTGAGGACAATTTGATTTCTAAAAAAATCAAGGTAAGTATTCAAGGTGGTTATCGGATGCCAGTGGACTCTATTGCGGAGATGTTCGGCAAGGAAGGCCCATTTGAGGTGAATACCACTGCTGTCTCGGCGGTTGTGGATTCCCCGGACTTTGTGCGGAATGTAGATCTGGCCATGGACGTAGTAAAGCAAACCGCTGTGTTCGAATCGATGGAAAAAGGCTACAACGCCATTATGGAGGCTCTGAAAAAGTTGACGGACATTTTAGAGTAAGGTGGTTGAAGGTGGTGCCTCGCAGGGAGAGCAGATTATGAAGATTTTGGAACGCAAAAAGATAAAAGGGGCCATTTCTATTTTTTTGGTCATGATATTGATTCCCACCATGCTGTTTTCGGCGGTGCTCATCGATGCCAGCCGCATGACCAGCGCCAGGGCTATGACTCAGGAGGCAGCAGACCTGGCGGCGGCAAGTGCACTGGCTTCTTATAATTTAGATTTGAAAGAGGACTTCGGCCTGTTTGCCATAGATGATAGCAGCCAGATAGAGTCCATTTATCGTGAAAGTCTGACGGCTACGCTGATGGCCTACGGTCTCCCTGGGGATGGGGACTATTCGAATCAGGTTTGGGACATCCTAAAGTCCCAGGCGGGTTTTGGCAATCCCTACAATGGGCAGTCTTTTCTGAACTTATACGATTTTTCGATAGACAGCTGTACGGTCACTCCACTATACAGTCTGGCCAACTGGCAGGTACTGGAGAATCAGATGGTGGAGTATGCCAAGTTCCGGGGAGTATATGTGATAGGGGACCGGTTCAACCTGATCGGGGAGATCGGAAACCTTAAAGCTGCGGCGGAGAAAAATAGGGAGTCCGCGGACGTCATGGAAGATAAAATGCAGGTGGACGAGGATAATGTAAAGGTAGAACAAGTTCTGGAGCAGCTTCGGAGTGCCGCAGAAAAGCTGGAACAGGCGGTAAATGAGACAAATGCATGCCAGAACACTTATTTGGAATGTCTGGCTGCAAAGATGAAGGAAACGCGTCTGAACAACACAGAGAGTAACGAGACCATGAGTCACACAGAGGAGAAGCGGGCCAAAGATTACAGCTCCAGCCGTAGCAAGTTAAAAAAGCAGTTGGATGGCTTGAATGAAAAGGCCCGGAATGTGAGCGACTTGGCGGCGGAGGCGGAGCAGGAAACAGAGGAGGCTATTCGGCGTTTGGAAAACTTCAGGGACGGCAACGGGGGAAAGAGCGCATCCAACGAAGCGGTAAAGGAAATGATCATAGATGCAGATAAGAGCAGCAAGCAATATAAGGAAATATATATTCCGGCGTTACAAAAGATCCAAAATGATGACGTACTGCAGCAAATGATCGCGGATACTGGATTAGGTATGGATATGGATGGATTAGCCGATGAGATTGAGGAGGCAATGGGCAGATACGAGGACGAGTTAACACAAATGGAGATAGAAAGCCAGGAAGATGAAGATGAGGAAGAGGAGAAGCCTACAGAGTATTACTTTTATTATCTGAACTCCAACGACAGCACAAAAGATGAGGACGCTGTATTGAACGGCTCTTCTGTCCGCTGTTACGGGAAGGCTGTGCGGCAGTTGACCGCTTATTTTGCTCGGTATAATCAGTGGTCAATCTGGAAAGAATTTAACCCTGTCAAAAGTTCTGCCTCGGATCACTATAAAGGTAATTTGAATAAGAATTTTGCCAAAAAAAAATCCAGCGATGTGACATCTTCAGACAACCGCGCCCAGGGGGCGCCCAAGGGTGAGATCAGCAGTTCTGTCTACCAAGCGTTGCCTTCCAGGAGTTTTCACGCACCGAAGGGGAGCAACGCGGCTGGCGCAGGATTCTACAATGAAAAAGGAGACTTGTCCGTTTCCAAAAATATCTTAAGCAAGGGCAAGAATAGTATGATTCTGGATATTGCAGAGGCGGCCAGGGACGATGTGTTGTGTCTTTCTTATATGGTTGGAACCTTCAAGACCAGGATGACCGGTGTGGAACAGTTCTCCAAAGAGGGGATGCCTGAGGCCAAAAAGAGTGATTATATGCCAGAGTGGCGCTATGCCTATAGTGGGGGCGAGATGGACATGCGGTTCACCCCGAAAAAGGATCGGGATACGGTACTGCGCAGTGAAATTGAATACATAATTTACGGGAAACAGTCGGACGGTGAAAACGAGGCGGCGGCGTACGCTGCTATTTTTACCGAGCGTCTGGCCAACAACATGGTCGCAGTTTATCTGAATAGGCAGATTAATGAAATCTGCCACGCGGCAGCCTCGGCGGCTTGTCTGGCTACGGTTAACACGATACCAGAACCGGTGTTTTTCTGGATTTTTCTGACTGCGTGGGCAGTGGCGGAGACTGTGATTGAGATGGGGTATCTGGTAAACGATGGGTATCGGATTCCGCTTATCAAGACCCAGAGTAATCTGCTGCTGCGGACGGATGCGGACCTAAATGGGAGTGGTGGTCTGATTGGAAATTATGGGGGAACGAATAGGAGTATTTTTGTCAGCTATGAAGACTATCTATTGATTATGATGCTGATAGAGGGACGGAATCAGCGTCTGATGCGCTCAGCAGATATAATTGAGATCAACATGAAAAAAAAGGCTCCGGATTTCGCCATGGACCAGGCATTTACCTATCTGATAGCCAATACGGATTTGTCGGTCCGGTATCTGTTTGGGTCGACAAATCCCTTTCAGATGGAATACGAACAGGCCGGCGTAACAGGGCGCATGAAATTCAATCATACAATTTACCAGGGATATTAAGGAAGTGAAGCCAATGAAAAGACTGCGGGAGAACAAAGGGGCACTGACAATCGAGGCCAGCATTTCGTATTCAGTGTTTCTGATGATCATTGTAACAATCCTATATCTCATGCGGATTGTATATGCATATGGTTTGGTCCAGCACGCAGTGGGGCAGACCGCAAAGGAGTTATCCATGTACACCTACGTTTACCAGGTGACAGGGATGAACGAGGCATACCAGAGCATTCAAAATTCCACTTCCGGCAGGACGGAACAGTTCAACGAGGATGCAGAGAACATTGTTTCTCTGTATGAGTCTTTAGCTGGTGGAAGTGTGGGAAATGGGTATTCCGGGACTACAAATCCGGTTGAAATTCTTAAAAATGTGGGAAGCGTCCTGGTGGGAGAGGCAAGTACAGAAGCGAATAACCAGATGTTCGAAGCGGTGGTGCGGCCTATGATAGCCGGATATATCGGAGCAGACTCCAGGGGGAATTCTGCGGATCAGAGGCTGCAGGATTTACAGGTGGTAGGTGGGATTAAGGGGCTGGATCTGTCCAGCTCCAGCTTTTGTGAGGACGGAGTAACGGTCGATATTGTAGTGTGCTACACCATCGATCCGCTGCTGCCTGTGGATATTCTACCGGAGATGAATCTGGTCAACCGGGCCTGCGTCCGTGGGATGAGCGGAAAGACCGTATTTGAACGGCAGGCCACGGGCCAGCAGGAGGAACAGAGCGTCTGGGACATGGAGAACAATATGCAGCGCGGGAAGGCGATTCAGGATCAGGAGCATACCCGTAATCTGCCGGACAAGTTTCCAGTATATTCTGCGTACAATGCCTCCAGTGGTGTGGCTACTGCGGAGCGCTCTATTAATCTGCAGGACCCTTCCTATCAGAAACGTTCTAATATTGTGAGCAGGATTTCCGGGAAATGTTCGGCTATGACGAATTTTCGGAAAACCAGCTACGATGGTGTAACGCTGGATCCGGCGGATATCAAGAAACAGGAACTGATTATATATATTCCCTCTTCCAAGGGAAATCGTAAAATTGACCGAACGCAATACGACGAAGCGGTTCGCAGTGTGCAGGAGCGGTATCCGAAAATTCGAATTATTACAAAAGAAATTGATTGAAGGTATGTCCTCGAAAGGAACGGGATAGGACGTCTGGTGAAGTTTTTGAGCATGGTTTGGGAAATGAGGGATGGAATGTGGAGGTTTGCGATACCAGTATTGCTTATGGAGGCAATGCTGGGTGGGATGAGGGTTACATATGGTATAGATGCCTGGCTAGGTAAAAGGAGGTCTTTCTGGCAGGTATGGACGGAGAAGATACTGTATTGGAGTGCTGGGGTATGGTTACTGATTTGTATGGGTCTCTGGTTGATGACAGAGGGTTCGCTGGATGTGATACGGTTTGCGGATCTTACATTTACTTATGTTCTTTTGGCATTGGTTGATGGCCGGAATCGAATAGTACCAGATTGTATACTAGTTTGCTTTTTGGCTGGGCAGCTGCTTATTGGCTCTGCCTGCGCGCTGCCGGATGATCTTTTGCGCTGTGTTCTGTCGGGCGCGATTTTTGCTGCGTTAATATTGTTTTTTGCATGGGTTTCCAGAGGAAGGATTGGCATGGGCGACGCCAAACTGTTGGGCGTAACTGCTATGACTGCAGGGTGGACGTACACGGTACAGATGATTTTCCTGGGGTTGGCTCTGTCCTTTGCATACAGTATTTGGCTGCTGCTATTTCGCAGATTGAGCATGAAAACAGAGTTTCCTTTTGTGCCTTTTCTGGCCATGGGAATTGTAATTCATACGGCCTGGATTCTATTCTAATCGGGTGACAGAGAAATAGGAGGTAGGAAAATGACGGAACATATCAAGGTGGCTTATGAAAATATAGGCTCATCCAGCTATCTTACAGTGACGTTCGGACCGGAAGCCGGGCTAATTGAGTATCAGTTGGGAATGATCACGTCCAATGAGATATGCCACTTGCTGGCTTCAACTAAGAGGACGATTGACGGGGCTACCGTGGCGTACTACAATATTTCGTCCAGAGTCACCCTAAGCCAGGTGTTGGAGCGGCGAAAGCTGAAACGGGAGGAGTTTTTGAATCTGATCGATGGAGTGATCAGAGCCACAAAAGAAATCGGGGAATATCAACTGACGGCATCCGGACTGGTGATGGACCCTGATTATATCTATGTGGATCCCGCCGGCTGCACCCCATATTTCGTGTATCTTCCTACGGCAGAATACGGAGAAAAAGGAATACGGGATTTTCTGGTGGACCTTGTTATGAAAGGACAGATTGAAATGTCCCAAGATAATTTTGTTCAGGTTCTGCTGGAAGCTGTGAATAGTCAGCCGTTTTCGGCGGAACGGCTGGAAACGTGTGTGAAGGCATTTAGAGGCGTGGTCAGTAAGAGTGCGGCCGGCGGAGTGGTAAACAGAAATGGATTTGGCAAGGTATCTGGAGATGATCACCGAGGATTATCCAGCGTTGCCTATGGTGGAGTAAACGGTGGAGACCGCGGCGGGCTACCCAATCATGGGCATGGCGGAAGTTTGGAAGGAGGGCAGGGTGACTTTAACGGTATCCGGGGTAGAAGCCAGCCTGAAGTCTGCGGGACTTCCGGGAATAGCGCTCCTGTCGGGAAAACGGGTATGGTCCCCAAACAGACGGGGGAACGGAAGAAAAATAATACCTTAAAGCAGGTGACACAGGAGGACAGAAGGACGGAAACAGATGAGACTGCGGAAGAAGACAGTTTTGACGCCGAGAAGGCTAAAAAGAAGTTTATCCTTCCTCAGGCCATGGTTATGGTGATAGTCTCGGCTCTGATATCCTTTGGGGCGTTTACGGATGGTACCGGCGCGATTATTATTAATAATGTTCTGGCGGTGGTAATTCTTATGGTGCTCTTTGAAGTGATTTTATATCGCGAAATTTACATCAATAGCAGGAAACGGGGCAGGAACAATAAAAAGGCTGGGAAAGCTGGAACCAGACCCAGGCCATTGGCGCCGGGAAGCAGATCGGAAGCCGAAAAGCCTGCAAACGGAAAGACGATAACAGTAAAACCTGGCGGTCCGGTAAGCCGCGGGGATTTTGGGGATCAGGAGGGCGAACGTGCGGGCAGCGGCTCGGATCAAGTTGCTTTAAGGAATGATGACTGCGCGGGCCGGTATGCAGCGTCCTTATCTGACGTCAATTTTTCGTGCATAGGCTATACTACGGGGACAGATCAAGGTGGGGAGACGGAAATTTTTGATGGAGCGCAGTCTGCGGCACAGGCATATCTGGAATACTATTCCAACGGAATTTTGACCCGTGTGCCGCTTGACAAGCCCAGCTTTATGGTGGGACGGCTGCAGAGTCAGGTGGATTTCGCGGTGCCAAACCCTAAGGTAGGGAAGGTACATGTCCAATTCCTGAATCAGGGTGGCAGAATTTATGTAAAAGATCTGAATTCCAAAAATGGAACCTACTTGAACGGAAGCGGTCAGCGCATCAATAGCAATGTGCCTTATCCACTGAACGATCAGGATAGAATTACATTGGCGGACAGTGAGTTTACACTCCGGTGTCCGGCGGGATGATAGAGGGGCCGGAAAATGTTTAAAGTTTTATATGGGGCAGTGTCGGATACCGGTGATGTGAGGATTGAGAATCAGGACAGCCTTTTGTGCCGGACAGGTATCGTGGAGAAGCAGGGAGCGGCATTGTTTGTTATAGCGGACGGCATGGGAGGTTTATCCTATGGAGCCCAGGTAAGTCGCTATATTACCAGGCAGTTTGAGCGCTGGTGGCAAGAGGATTTTCCAGCCATGATGAAGGCCGGGAGGGATAGCCAAGAAGATATCGGTGAACTGTTGGAACAAGAAATATGGGATATCAACCGGGCGGTGCTGGGTTTTGTAAAGGAAACGCATTGTCGATCCGGCTCCACCCTATCCCTGCTTCTTTTGTGCCAGGACTGGTATTTTATTAAAAACATAGGGGACAGCCGGGTATACCGCCTGCGAAACAAAAGCCTGTGCTCTCTGACCCGGGATCAATCCCTAGTGGCCCGGATGATTCTGGAAAAGAAAATGACCGAGGAGGAAGCCCGGCACACAAAGCAAAAAAATGTACTTACCATGTGTGTTGGACTGTTTGAGATTCCTCAGAGCGATAATGTCTGTGGAAAGATGCGGGATGGAGATGTATTTTTGGTGTGCAGCGACGGGCTGTATAATCCACTGTCCCAAAAGCAAATAGAATACGTGCTGGCGGATCAGAGTCTGGAGCCCCAGGATAAAGCAAAGTTTTTAAGGCAGTTGATTCCGCCGGGGAAGGCATTGGACAATGTGTCTGCCATCGTTGTAAAGGTTGAAAGATAAAAGGGAATTCTCCTTGGAGGAACGAGGATGTTGCAGCAGGGAATGAAACTTAACGACACATACATATTACTGGAGCAGCTTGGTTCCGGCGGCGGGGGCATTGTTTACAAGGCATATCATGAGCGGCTTCAGACTTATGTGGTGGTAAAACAAATTAAGGACAGTGTGAAAGGGCTTCTGAAGAGCAGAGCTGAGGCGGATATACTGAAAAACCTCAAACATACACGGCTGCCCCGGGTGTACGATTTTTTGGAAATAGAGGGTGAAGTCTATACGGTGATGGACTTTATTCCTGGCATGTCATTGAACAGAGCCTTGGTATTAGAGGGGAGATTTTCCCAAAAGGAGGTATACCAGTGGACGCTACAGCTGGCTGACGCTCTTAGCTATCTGCACAGCCGCACCCCGCCCGTTATCCACAGTGATATAAAGCCGGCCAATATAATGCTCACACCGGAGAGGGATATCTGTTTAATTGATTTCAATGTTTCACTGGCCTTTGACCGCAGAAAAAGGACCTCTACCAGTACCAGTAGAGGGTATTCTCCCCCGGAGCAGTACCGGGATTTTAAGACTTATAAGATATTTTTTCAAATGCAGAGTGAAGCGGACACGGTTACGATGAAGGCGGCAGAGAACACTGTCGCAGCAAATTCAGAAACGGTATTAATGGATCCGAGAATGGCGAAGAATTCTATAACAGAGACGGAGAGCCTGCTGGCTGGTATGATGGGCGGTGGTGTGGATGAGCGCTCGGACGTGTATAGCCTGGGGGCTACTGTCTACCATCTGCTGACGGGTTTACCGCCATCCAAAGATTTTGAAAAAATTACTCCGGTAACAGACTTTGATATTAAACTGAGTGAAGGTTTCGGCCTGATTATCAGGAAAATGATGGCCCTGGAACCGGAGAAACGATATCAGAACGGTGAAGATCTGCTATACGCTCTGGAACATATCTACCAGTTAGATTCCGAATACAAAGCTTACCGGAGAGGGAGACGGAATCGGAAAATTCTGCTAATAGCTTTATTTTTGGCAGGTTCGGCTATGATGGGAACTGGATGGGTGTTAAAGGAGAGGGAAATCGTCACAGCCTACAACCGTGCTGTGGAGCAAGCAGGGTACTTGATTAAGGACGCTCTTTTTGACCAGGCCAAAGATGAAATTAATGCGGCGGTGAAACTGAATCCGGCGTGGGTAGCGGCTTATGAAAAAGAAGTTCTGCGCTTGTATTCTATAGGAGATTATGAAGAGGCTGTCCGTTACGGTCGGGATGTGATTAAAAATCCGGCTTACTGTATTGGAAATGAAAATGATGAGAAGCTGTTGGGAAATATCTATTATGTAACAGGCAATGCGTACTTTGAAATGGAGGAATACGGAAACGCAATTCCGTTTTTTGAAGAGGCTATACGCCTGAACCACGATAACAGCCGGTATTTTAGTGATTATGCTGTGACACTAGCAAAAACGGGAAATGTAGAATCGGCAGAGCAGGCGCTTGGATTGGCCGTGTCTCTGGGCCTGGGACAGGACTCGATCTATATGGTACAGGCCGAGATTGCCTTTGCCCAAGGGGAGGATGAGGAGGCGGTCAGACACCTGATGGACTCTCTTCGGATCACTAAGGACCATGACCTGCGTCGCAGAGCGGTAATTCTGTGTGCGTTGGCCTATCAACGGCTTGGAGGCGCTTGGCTGGACGACGAGATTTCACTATTAGAAGGTGCAGAAAATACCTTTGGCTCAGAAGTTTCAATGCATATTTCAGAGATGTTAGGAAACGCCTATGCGCGCAAGGCAAAAGAAATTGGGGAACAGAATAGCGGATATTACGGAAAGGCTCTGGAAAAATTTGAAAAGCTTTACCGACAAGGTTACGCTACCTGCCAGATGATGGAAAATATAGCCATTCTGAATCAGCAGATGGATCATTTTGATCAGGCGTATGAGATATTGAACCAAATGATTGAGAAATATCCGGATGATTACCGGGGGTATAAACGTCTTGCATTTTTGGAGGCCGACAGGCAGCAAAAGAAGACCAATGAGTACCGGGATTATCAGGGAATGAAATCTTGGTATGAGAAGGCAAAAGAGCGATACAGAGGAGAAGGAGACACCGAGATGCAGATGCTAGATACCATGATAGGGGAATTACAGAAGGGTGGATGGTTTTAGATATTAGTGTGTTTTCGGCAAAGTTACAGACAACTGGTATTAAATTTTAATATGTACGGAGGTCTGCTAAAGCTAGAGTGAGGAGAGCGAATGAATATTTTAAAGGATCTAACCCCAGGAACCATTTTGCTTTTGACGGGGGCTGCTGTGACTACTACGGCTTTGCTCCTGGCTCTATGGACAGCCATCACTGCCGGGAAGAAGAAAAAAGAGATGGAGCGGCAGATGCGGGAGAAGTATTAGGCGAGAAGAAGGGCGGTGTAAACCTGTGAATTGTAGGACAGTATCGGAAGGGTTAGCTGTAGCAGCGGCTTGCGTATGTGCCTGCGCGGACTTACGAACAAAAAAAATTCCCAATCAGCTGACCCTCCCTGCGGCGGTAGCTGGGATGGTAATAAATCTTATTTTTGGCGGTTTTGGTGGGCTTCTGACAAGCATTTTGGGCCTGACGGCAGGCTTTGCCTGTATAACTCTATGGTTTCTGGGCGGTTTGAAGGCAGGGGATGTAAAGCTTTATATGGCGGTTGGTGCACTGGGAGGCTGGCGTTACGCGATGAACGCAATTATGTACTCGATTTTGATTGGCGGCGGCGTAGCGCTTGTCCTTATGCTTATGCGGAAAAGCGGAAGAGCTTCGCTGAAAAATGTGTGGAATTATTGTCTCAATATGTGCTTCGCCCGAAGATTTTGGATGTATGAAGCGAATGGACAATCATCTTATTTTTGTTTTGGTGGTTGTATTGCGGCAGGAGCCGCCGTCGCAATGGTTTGGAGAATTATATGATGCTGGTAGAAGAATATAGCGGTATGGGAAGTTGTGCATAAAAGGAAATAGTGAATCAAAGAATACAAAACACCCGGCAGGTTGTATTTCGATCTGCCGGGCGTTTTGTTTCTTTCCTGCGGGTAGCCGGACTTGAACCGGCACGGAGTCGCCTCCGAGGGATTTTAAGTCCCTTGTGTCTGCCTATTCCACCATACCCGCAATGCACGTGCCACGGCTGAAAACGAGGACCTTTAATACGCTCTGCGCTGATGTCCTTAAGCTATAACTGACACGCTAATGGGCGGAGGTGGATTCGAACCACCGAAGCAATTTGCAGCAGATTTACAGTCTGTCCCCTTTGGCCACTCGGGAATCCGCCCATTTACTGGATAAGCAGTGATAATAATACCACATGCAGGCCAAAAAATCAAGGGTTTTGAAAAGAATATTAGTCGGATTCCCCCGGAATGTGGCCGTTAAGTCGGCTTACTTTCCTGGCCGAAAAAGACCGCCCTGCGTTTCGCGGCAGGACGGCCTTTTCCGGTTGAGTAGGAGTGCATCTATTTCCCCAGCTTACGCTGGAAGAATTTCACAATCTCCATGATCGGGATGATGAGTACCGCCAGTCCCAGGGCGACCGCATACTCGTTTAAGTCAATGGGAGTAAACTCAAAGGCGGCGGCCAGGAACGGCACTTCAATCACAGCGGTGGTCAGTATTAGGGATACGACCATGGCTCCGAACAGGAAATGATTGTGCGTGGTCATTTTGAACAGGGAGCCGCGGCGGCTTCTCATGTTCAGGGAGTGGAAGATTTCAACCATGGACAGGGTGAGGAAGGCCATGGTGGTTCCATCCGGGCTGTTGACGAATTCCCATACACCGCTCTCAATGTAATGGCCCAACAGGTAGGACACCATCACCAGGACGGTGACGATTGCGCCCTGGAAGAACACGTCGAAGCCCATGCCGCCCGCAAAGATTCCCTCCTTGGGATCTCTGGGAGCGCGCTTCATGATGTCGGGCTCGCTCTGTTCCAGTCCCAGCGCCAGGGCCGGGAAGCAGTCGGTGATCAGGTTGATCCAGAGCAGGTGCACCGGCTCCAGAATGGTGAAGCCGATCAGGGTTGCGAAGAAGATTGCCAGCACCTCCGCCAGGTTGGAGGCCAGCAGGAACTGGATGGCCTTGCGGATATTGGCGTAGATCCGGCGTCCCTCCTCCACGGCTGAGACGATGGTGGCGAAGTTGTCGTCCGCCAGCACCATGTCCGCTACGTTCTTGGTCACGTCGGTGCCGGTGATGCCCATTCCCACGCCGATGTCCGCGCTCTTGATGGAGGGGGCGTCGTTGACGCCGTCGCCGGTCATGGCGGTGATTTTACCTTTGGACTTCCAACCGGTGACGATGCGCACCTTGTGTTCAGGCTGCACTCTGGCGTAAACGCCGTAGTGCTCGATGTTCCGGTTGAATTCCTCGTCGCCCATGTCGTTTAGCTGGGCGCCGGTGATGGCCTGGGAGGCGTCGGTGATGATTCCAAGCTCCATGGCGATGGCCACGGCCGTGTCCTTGTGGTCGCCGGTGATCATAATGGGACGGATTCCCGCCTGGCGGCATTCCACGATAGCGGCTTTCACCTCCGGGCGCACCGGATCGATCATGCCGGACAGGCCCAGGTAGATGAGATCCTGCTCCAGGAATTCAGGATCGGAGTTCTCGGGCAGCGCGTTCCAATCGCGTTTGGCGGCGCAGAGCACCCGAAGCGCCCGGTCTGCCATGGATTTGTTGCTCTTTAAAATGGCTGCGCGGATCTCGTCGGTCATGGGAACGGCCTGGCCGCCCTCCATCACCCTGGTACAGCGCTTTAACACCTCGTCGGGCGCGCCCTTGGTGAACTGGACGATCTGTCCGCCCTCCGTCTGGTGGACGGTGGACATCATTTTTCGCATGGAATCGAAGGGAGCTTCCGCCACACGCACATAGCGGGCCTTCAAGTCGTTTTTGGCCATTCCGTGCTTGTAGGCGTCGTTGACCAACGCGCACTCCGTGGGCTCGCCAACCGCGTCGTGGCTGTCCGGATCCAGCTCCGCGTCGGAGCAAAGGGCCATAGCCAGGACCAGAGCTTCCTCATCCCCGGCCACGTGGTCCACCACGGTCATTTTATTCTGGGTCAGGGTTCCTGTTTTATCGGAACAAATAATCTGGGTACATCCCAGGGTTTCCACAGCGGTCAGCTTGCGGATAATGGCGTTGCGCTTGGACATGTTGGTCACGCCGATGGAGAGCACGATGGTCACCACGGCCGCCAGACCCTCGGGAATGGCCGCAACGGCCAGGGAGACGGCTACCATGAAGGTGCTTAAAATCGTATCGCCGGTGATTCCCTCAGGGGTCATATTGGCCCGGAACAGGCCCACGGCAAAGATCACCGCACAGATTCCCACCACCAGCACGGTGAGGATTTTACTCAGCTGATTCAGCTTGATCTGCAGAGGAGTTTCCTCGTCCTTAGCCTGGGAGAGAGCGTCCGCGATCTTACCCATCTCCGTGTTCATGCCGGTTCCGGTGATCACGGCTTTACCGCGGCCGTATACCACGGTGGAGCCCATGTAGATCATGTTCTTGCGGTCGCCTAAAGGAACGTCCTTCTCGCCTTCCAGGTTCAGCAGGCTGACGATTTTATTGACCGGAACGGACTCGCCGGTGAGGGCCGCTTCCTCGATCTTCATGCTGGCGCACTCGATGATCCGGCCGTCGGCGGGAACCGAGTCGCCCGCTTCCAGCACTACCACGTCGCCGGGCACCAGGTCTTCGCTCTTTAAGGTGACGATTTTGCCGTCCCGCAGGACCTTGCTGGTAGCGGCCGCGATTTCCTGCAGGGCCGCGATGGCGGCTTCCGCCTTGCTCTCCTGCACTACGCCCAGCACGGCGTTGATGATAACCACAAACATGATAATGATAACGTCGGCGAAGGATTCCCCCTCATAGAACGCGGTGATGCCGGAGATCACGGCGGCGACAATCAGAATAATGATCATGGGATCCGCCAGCTCTTCCAAAAAGCGTTTGACCAGGGAGGTTTTCTTTCCTTCCTTCAGCTTGTTCCGGCCGAATTTTTCCAGCCGGCCCGCGGCGTCCCCGCTGGTGAGGCCATCCGGAGATGAGTTTTGCTCCTTCAGCACGTCCTCAACACTGGTTAAGTACTCTTTCACGTTTTGCTCCTCCTTTAAACTGTGGGTGAAAAAAGATGATAAATTTGTAACTGTTCAGTAGATTTGCGCGCTTGCTGCGCTGACCGTATGAAAATCTAAGCCTGCGGGCAAAAATCCCTCATATCTGTGAAGGTACTGAACAGATATATAAATTTATAAAAAAGACCCATACACAGCTATGTTAAACAAACCTGCATATGAGTCTCATTCTCTACAGATAAGCCAGACCGCCGTGCAGCTGCCATTATGTTGACTTACCTCGCATGCTATTATAGTATGCGGAATTACTCCCTCATTTATTCCCGGACGGCGCAGCGTAAAACGAACGGTTCGACAGCAGCGGCCGCAGCCGGAAATAGGAAATTTTCAAGGAAATTCGTTTCGGGAGGAACGGCCCGGGACAATAAAAAAAGACTCCCCCCGGCCACTTCTTCCAAGAAACGGACAGGTAAGTCTCGTCATTTAAAACCAAGCCAGGGAACCGAACTCTACGAGTGATTCCAGTGATGTTGACTTCGCCACGCACCGCTGCGCCGACTACTCCCTTACAATAGAATAAGACTAGCACGATTTGGAAATACTGTCAAGAATTTTTGTTGTTAAGATTTCGCCAAAAAATAAAAAGCGGTATTGACAATTAAATAACGAAGTGTTATATTGAGAAAGGATTTGAGATCCGTTTTTAAATAAAAAGTTTGTTTAACTATTAAATGAACTTTTGAAATATCCCGGGATCAGGTAGGAATTGGTACATATATATTATGTAAAGATTGGCAAAATTATTTTTTTGCCAAGTTTGTTTAAGACACAAACAAATTAGTGGAGAATAATTAACAATGAATGGAAATACGCAATTCAAATACCGCTGGTGGGGGAAGGGCGACATTGACGCATCCATCGGGATCTTCTTCGACGGGTTTTCGAAAATCCTGACCGCCACGGGGATTATGACCGTGGTGTTCGGCATGCCGGCCCAGGTGGTGATCGGAAAGGTGGTGCCGGGTATCGGCCTGGCGATCCTTCTGGGAAACCTGTGGTATTTTTACGAGGCCCGGTGCCTGGCCCACAAGGAAAAGCGGCACAATGTGACCTCCCAGCCCTTTGGAATCGGGGCCTCCCAGCTGTCGGGCTGGCTGTACCTGATCATCGGACCGGTGTACTGGCAGACTGGGGATTCCGGTCTGGCGTTGCAGGTGGGCCTGGCGGCTGCGTTTGTGGGCGGCCTGGTGGAGATCGCGGGCGGCTTTGCCGGGCGATGGATCGTGGAGACGATTCCCAACAGTGCGCTGATGGGAAATATGGCCTCCTCCGCCATGGTGTGGCTTTCCATTGTGGGACTGGCCATGGTGTTCGACAAACCGGTGTACGCGGTGCTGCCCCTGTTTATCATCATCATTGATTATCTGGGTAAGGCGGATAAACGGTTCGCCAAAATCCCCTCCGGGGTGATCGCCATTCTTATCGGAACCGCCGTGGCCTGGGCCTGCGGATATCTGACGCCGGGAGCTCTTAAGGATTCCTTCTCGGAGATCGGATTTTACCCGCCCTCCCTGGGAATCGGCGATATCGCGGCCGGATTCAAGGGCATTGTGCCGTACCTGCCCGTGATCATTCCGCTGCAGATCAACAATTTTCTCTCCACGCTGCAGGGACTGGAATCCGCCAAAATGGCCGGGGACGTCTACCCGGAGCGGCGCTCCATGATCATGGACGGCGTTTCCACCATGACCGGCGCGCTGTTCGGGAATCCCTTCCCCACCACCGTGTACTTCGGCCACCCGGGCTGGAAGGAACTGGATGCCAGGGCGGGATTTTCACTGGTCAACGGATTTTTGTGCCTGATCATCTGTACCACCGGTCTGACCGGGGTGCTGATGGCCCTGATTCCAACGGAAGCGGTGATGGTGCTCCTGATCTTCATCGGATTTTCTGTGACGGACAACACCTTCCGGTCCATGGACAAAAAGTATTATAACGTCATTTTGCTGTCCATGATCCCGATCCTGTTCCAGTACGTGCAGACGCTCATCAGCTCCTCGGTCCAGGCGGCCGGACTGACCATGGCGGCGGTGACGGCGGAACAGTTTGCGGCATATTCCGTGCCCATTCAGGGGATCATGTACCTGGGAAACGGCGGATTTCTCACCAGCCTGCTGCTGGCGGGCCTGCTGGCCTGCGTGGTGGACCGGCGCTACAAGATGGCGGGAGCCTTTGCGCTGGTCATGGCCTTCTGCGCGGCCATCGGCATGATCCACTGCGAGGGAATCGCGCTTCTCACAGGGCCGGGGGTGATCTTCGGCACGGTTTACCTGACAGTGGCCGCGCTGCTCTTTATGAAGGGGCATTTCTTTGAGCCGGGAAACGGGCAGAGGGCCTGACCGGAGGCGGAAACGGGCGTTGGGAATTTTAAGATGAGACGGCCAGGGGCTGCGCCCGGTGGATAAACGCGCGGAATGATGGCCCGAGGCTGCTGCCCGGCGTAGAACCGATTCGGATGACGGCCCGCGCCCGCCGCCCCCAAATCATAACCGGATCACAGAAACAATTAGTAGGAGGATAAACGGTATGGAAAAGGCAAGAATACCATTTTTTAAGAAAGCGGACTTAGACGCGTCCATCGGCGTGTTCTTTGACGGATTTTCCAAGGTAATTGTGGCAATCGCTATTTTGGCGGGCACCTTTGGGCTGGACTCGGGAACGATCTTCGGCACCATGATGCCCGGTATGGTTTTGACGGTGGTCGTTTTAAACGGCGGACTTTGGCTCTACTACAGAGGCATTGCGGCCAAGCGTAACGATCCGGGTCTGACCGCCATCCCGGCGGGACTTCAGGCGGGCAGAATGTTCATCTGGCTCTACAGCATCATGCTCCCCGTGTTCCTGAGCACCGGAAATGCGGATCTGGCCTTTAAGACCGGCGTGCTGGCCCATCTGGTGGGCGGCATCGTGTTCATTATCGGGGCCTTTGTGGTTCCGCTGGTGTTAAAGATCGTTCCGGCGGGCGCGCTGTTCGGCTCCCTGGCCGGCGGGGCCATGGCGTTTCTGATCATGCAGTCCATGAACGGAGTGCTGAAAATGCCGTTGGTGGGCTGGCTTTCCCTGATCGTGCTGTTTGTGATCTACCTGGGAAAGGTGGAGACCAAGCTGCCCGCGGCTCTCATCGCCATTGTGGTGGGTTCCGCCGTGGCCTGGATCAGCGGCGTCATGGGCTTTGGCGCGGTGCAGGAATCTTTGAGCAGCCTGAACTTTTACATACCCCACCCCACTCTGGGCATCTTTGACGGAGCGGTGGTATCGTCCATGGTCCCCTTCCTGCCCATCATCATCGTGTTCTCCTTAAACGAGGTAATCACCGGCATCCAGGCGGTGGAGCAGGCCAGGGAGTGCGGCGACACCTTTTTCACCAACACCAAACCTCTGGTACTGTGCGGCCTGGCAAGCGTGGTGGGAGCCTGCTTCGGCAACCCCCTGGCCGTGGGCCTCTACTGGGGCTACCCGGGTTGGAAGAAAATGGAATCCGGTACCGGCTACCATCTGGGCATCGTGGTGCTGTACGCCCTGGTTGGCCTGACCGGCCTGTCCGCCATCATCAACGCGTTTATCCCGGAGGCGGTTGTGCTTCCCATCCTGGTGTTCGTTGGAATTTCCAGTTACTCCCAGGCCTTTGAGGTGGTGGACCGGAAATATTTCCCCGCCGTCATTATGGCCTCCCTGCCGGTGGTCATGGACTTTATCGTGGACAACATGCGGGAGGGCGCGCTGCCCGGATTTATGGCTTTTGATCCCGGCTCCGCCTTTGTGGGACTGCTGGTGGGCTGCGTGTTTGTATTCATTATTGATAACAACTGGAAAAATGCTTCCATCACCAACCTGGCGGCCCTGGGCCTGACGGGAATCGGCATGATCCATTCCCCGGGAATCCTGGGAACGGAGACCTACGCTCCGGACATGGGATTTGTCCAGGTATACGTTGTGCTGACAATCGCATTTTTTGTTATGCATGTCATGAAATTTAACCAGAAAGAGAGGAAAACGCAGTGAAAACACTTGTGATCATAGGAGCGGCCAGACCCAACGGCCACACCCGGAAGATGGTGGACCTGTTCCTGGAAAACCTGGACGGGGAGAAGGAAATCATCGACGCATACCGCACGGATGTGAAGCCCTGTATGGACTGCCGCTACTGCTGGAAAACCAAAGCCTGCGTCATCAAGGACGGGATGCAGGATATTTATCAGAAGATTGAGGAGGCGGATAATATTCTCCTGGCCTCCCCCATGTATTTCCACTCCATCACAGGGCGCATGAAAGCCCTGATCGACCGCTTCCAGGTGTACTGGGCAGGCCATGTGAGAGGCGATATGCCGGAGAAGCCCCTGCGCAAGGGAGCCATCCTGATGGTGGGCGGCGCGCCCGCCTTTGAGAATCAGTTTTTAGGCGGGGAACTGGTGCTTAAAAATCTGCTGAACGATCTGAGCGCCCAGTGCCTGGGGCAGGTCTGTCTGCCCAACAGCGACCGGGATTCCCTGGAGACCCGGCCGGACATCGCCGAGGCGGTGGTGGCGCTGGCCAAGAAGATGAACAACGCGGAATAAACGCCGCGGGAACCATAAAACACAAACATAAAGGAGGATTTTATTATGCAGGGTTATACGTATACCAAGGGAGAGCATTATCCGATGGAGCATCTGGTGTTTAAGGTGGCGCCGGAGGATGTGGAACGTTATCTGGAAGTGGACCACGAAATTTGGACCTTGAAGGAGGCGTATGCGCCGGGTTTTGACCACATTCCGTTCCTGTACAAGGAAGTGTGGCTCAACGACAACAAACCGGGCGAGATCCACTTCATTTTTGCCTGGGAGAGCATCGAGTCCTGGAGAGAGATCGACCAGAAGGAGTACCAGGCCCAGCTGATCAAGGAGTTCGACGAGAAGTTCGGACGTCCCTACGAGCTGATCCGCGTGGTGCAGAACGAGGAGAACTTCGGCGTGCACCGCTATAGCCGCTTTGAGAGAATCTGATTGGGAGGAAAACGAAATGAAATTTGCAGATAAAGTTGTGATCATTACAGGCGCCAGCTCCGGCATCGGCGAGGGCGTCGCCAAAAAGTTCCTGGCTGAGGGCGCCAAGGTGGTAGGCTGCGGCGTTGAGCCGGAGATGCACATTCAGGATGAGAACGCCATCTACGTGCAGGCTGATTTGACCGACGCTGCGCAGGCCTGCCGCGTGGTGGAGGAGGCCGTGAAAGCGTTCGGCCGCGTGAACAAGCTGGTCTGCTGCGCGGGCGTGACCTTCATCGGTTCCCTGGAGACCACGGACTACGACAAGTTCATGCGCGAGCTGTCCATCAATCTGGGCGGCGTGTTCAATATGTGCAAGGCTGCGGTTGTGGAACTTAAGAAGCAGGAGGGTTCCACCATCGTGACCGTGGGCTCCGACCTGGGCGTCCGCCCCATCCCGGAGCGCATCGGCTACTGCCCGTCCAAGGCCGGGGTAATCATGCTGACCAAGTGCATCGCCCTGGAGTTCGCCCCCCATATCCGCGCCAACGCCATTCTTCCGGGCCTGGTGCGCACGCCTATGATCGAGCAGCGTTTCACCGAGGCCGAGGATCCGGCGGCTCTGGAGGAGTCCTACGCCAGCTTATACCCCCTGCACAAGATGGGCAAGATCGAGGACATGGCCAACGCCATCGCCTTTTTGTCCAGCGACGAGAGCGGGTTCATCACCGGCGAGATCATGCAGGTCTGCGGCGGCAGCCTGATCTGACGGGAGGGAGAGAATATGGCGACCTCTTTATTCAAGATGCCATTTGACATCGAAAAGACAAAAATCAGACAGATTTACCGCAGCGAGGAGCTGGAGAAGGCCCAGGTGGAGACCATCACCTGCGACGAGATGAAACAGATTTACGGCGAACTGAAATTTGACCGCCTCCACGAGGACCGTCCCTATACATATACTTCCTTAGTAACCTCCATCGACGGGCGCATCGCCTTCACCGACGCCCCTCAGGGTCCGCTGATCGCCAAGATGAACCAGTATGACGGCGACGGAGCCGGAGCGGACTGGTGGATTCTCAACATGCTGCGGGCCGTGTCCGACGGGGATATCATCGGAGCGGGAACCATGAATGCGGAGAGCGATTACACCGCCCACGTGTTCTCTCAGGAACTGGAAAATGCCAGGATCGCGGCCGGGATGCAGCCGGTGCCGTGGAATATCATTTCCTCCCTGGACGCCACGGACATTCCCTTTGACCATGTGCTGTTCAAGACGCCGGAGGTGCCGGTGATGATCAGCACCTCCAGGGCGGGAATCCCGGTGATTCAGGAGAAGATGAAGGAAGATTACTATCTGGTGGGGCCGGTGGAGGACGTTTCCCAGGTGACGGAGGAGATGATCGCCGCCATGAAGCAGAACCGGGACAAGATTCTGGTGATCGCCACCGGAGACAAAGCGCCGGATTCCAGGGTGGCCCTCTATATTATGAAGAAGTTCGGCCTGGACAAAGTGCTGGTGGAAACGCCGTCCTACATGCATTTCCTGGTAGCCCAGGGGCTGATGGATGAGTTATTTTTCAATTATTCCTGCATCTATGTGGGCGGCCAGGCGCTGACCATCGGCAAATTCGGGCGGGAGTTCGGTTCCAAGGACCACCCCCACACCCGCATGCTCAGCATCCACACCCACAGCGATCATTTCTTTTACTTCCGCCACAAGCTGATTTACGGCTGAGGAAGCAGAAGGGAGAGGAGTAAAAAACATGCCGTGTATACAGATTAAGACAAATGTGGAAGCCGCAAAAGAGACGGCGGAGCGCATCAAGGCGGGGCTGGGGCAGGCCATCGCCTTCCTTCCGGGAAAGACCGAGGAGTGGCTGATGGTGGCCATCGAGGATCACTGCCAGATGTATTTCGGCGGAGAGACAGGCCGTCCCATCGCCATCGCCGAGGTGAAAATCCTGGGAGATACCGTGGACCGGCAGGGCGCGGAGAAAATGACCGGGGAGATCACCCGGATTCTGGGAGATCATCTGGGCGTGGCGCCCAGAGACCTTTACATCAAATATGAGGCGTTACCCGATTGGGGCTGGAATGGAAAAAATTTCTAGCTCCGGACGGATATCCATAAAATAAGCGAGGCAGCGGCCCTTTTGAGGCCGCTGCCTTATTGAATGCAATGGACTGCCGGCGGCGATTATTATTTCCTGGAAACCCTCCACTATAACACCAACCTTGTATCCTGTGGTATGATAGGAAAAACAGGAGGTGTCGGACAGATGAAAACGTACCGGACGGCCCAGGTGGCGCAGATAATCGGAATCCATCCCAATACGGTCAGGCTTTACGAGGAGCTGGGGCTGATTTCCAGGCCCGAACGCCGCGCCAACGGCTATCGCGTGTTTACGGACCTTCACATCGCCCAGTTTTGCCTGGCCCGCACCGCGCTTCGGGTGGAGGTGCTGCAAAACGGGCTGCGGGCAAACGCCGTTGAGATCGTCAAGGCGTCGGCCGCCGGGGAGTTTGACCGGGCGCTGCTTCTCACCGGCCGTTATGAAGAAACGTTAAAAAGCGAGCGGGAAAATGCCGAGGAGGCGCTGCGGATCGCCGGGGAGATTCTGTCCGGCGCTGCCCCGGAGGACGGCGGGAACATGATGACGCGGAAAGAGGCCGCGGCCTGCCTTCAGGTCACGGCCGATACCCTGAGAAACTGGGAGTTAAACGGCCTTCTCACGGTAAAGCGCAGGCAGAACGGCTACCGGGTCTACTCCGCCGGGGATATCCGGCGGCTCAGAATCATCCGCGCTTTGCGCTGCGCCAATTACTCCCTGGCGGCCATTCTCCGCATGCTGAGCGCCCTTACCTGGGACCCGGCTGCGGATATCCGTCAGGTTTTAGACACGCCAGGGGAGGACGAGGGCGTGATTTCCGTGTGCGACCGGCTGATCACCTCCCTGGACGCTGCGATCCGCAACGCGGGGGAGCTTAGAGATCAGCTGAATCATATGAAAATCCAGTTTTGACCGGCCGTGCTGCCGCTTACTGCCGCCACACGCCGCTGCCGTCCACAAAGTATCCGTCCGGGGTGTGCTGGTTGGCGTACATGGCGCCGTTGCCGTCAAAGCAGTACCATCTGCCGTTGATATAGTGCCAGCCGGTCAACATGGCCCCGCTGCCGTCAAAGTAGTACCAGCGGCCATTTATCTGCTGCCAGCCCGTCAGCATGGCCCCGCTGCCGTCCAGATAGTACCAGTTTCCATTGATGAATTGCCATCCGGTGAGCATGGCGCCGCTGGAATCCAGGAAATACCACCGGCTGCCGATGTACTGCCATCCGGTGAGCATGGCGCCGCTGGGTCCCAGGTAATACCATGAGCCGCCGATATTTTTCCACCCGGTGGCCATGGCCCCGCTGGGCTCCAGATAATACCAATTTCCGTTGATGAAACGCCATCCGGTAAGCATCACGCCGTTTGTTTCCAGATAATACCATTTCCCGCCGATTTTCTGCCATCCGGTGAGCATGTAGCCGCTGTTGTTGAAGTAGTACCATGCGCCGTCAATATTTTTCCAGCAACTCACCGGGTAGTCTCCATTGTGGTAGCGGTACCACCAGCCCCGCTGATTTTGAATCCAGCTGCCCTTGCCGTAATTTTCCGCTTCATAATTTGAAAACGTGCTCTCGTCGGAGTAGTCGGACCAGGAGCCGGCCTTGCCGTCATAACGTGCGATGCCGCGGACGCGGAAGGTGTAATCGCCGCCACGGGTGATGTCGCTGCGGAAATCATAGACGGTATTGGCCGTGGTGACGGTGGTCACCAGAGTTTTGTTGCGGTAAAGGCGGACTTCGTAGTGTTTGACGCCGTCGATCTCATCCCACATGGCGTAGGAGCCGTCCCACTCCAGGGACTGGGCCTGGTCGGGCCTGCCCTCCACCCGCTTTAAGTAAACTTCCAGCCGGAGGCTGTTTCCGCCGTCCAAAACCTTGGCCTTTCGGAACTCCGCACCGCAGCCGCTGAGCTTGAAATGGCTGGAGGAAGTATAATAGAAGCGGTATCCGTCCGCCGCGTTTAAGATCACCGTCACCTCGGGGCGGTCGCCCAGGGTCCAACGGTCTGTATCATTGGCGTACTTTGCGCTCTCCACGGTGAATTCCTTGCTTGTGGTGGCCGCTGCGACGGTCCCCGGGGCCTCCCCGGCTTTGGGCGCCTGATCATATGAAAAAGTGATCCGGGCATTGTCGATCCGTTCAGCCGCGGCAAAGGCCGTGGTTCCCGTCAGGCCGGAAAATCCCAGAGACAAAAACAGGCAGCCCAGTATGGTTTTAATAATACCTTTCATGTCGTTCCCTCCCAACATTACGTTATAGTATTATTATAGAAAACCGGGCGCCTGTGTTCAATTTCGTTTCAATTACATTATAATTACAATTTTCTTCCAGCCCTATCCGTGCATGGAAAGGATCTCAAAGAACGCTTCAATGGCCTGCATGGAAGCGCCTAAAATGGGAGCGTCGCTGCCCAGGGTGGAGAGCAGGATCTCCTGGGAGTGGGTGATGGGCAGCACGATGTCCTTCATGATCTCCGGCATCAGGTAGGGCAGGGAGTGGATCAGGTGGGAGTTTAAAATGATGATCTCGCTGTTCATGAAGAAGATGATGTTGGACAGGCCCACGGCCAGGTTGTGGATGAAACGGTCCAGCACCTCCAGGGCATCCGGGTCCTGTTCCTGGACCAGATCGATAAACTGGCCGATGTCCGTTAACGGGACCTGGCGTTTGCGGTTGATCTCCTCCAAAAGGGCCTGGTCCGAGCAGTACTGCTCCCAGCAGCCGTATTTTCCGCAGGAACACTGGTGGGTTTCCCGGATGTTTACCGTGTGATGGCCCACCGCGTTGGCAAAGCCCAGATACCCCCGCACCAGCTCGCCGCCGGTGATGATGCCGCAGGAGATGACGTCCGTGATGCTGAGCACGGTCATTTCCCGGTATTGGGGGTAAAGGCGGGATTCCATGGAGGCGGCCAGATTTCCGTCGTTGTCGATGTAGACCGGCACGTGGTAGCGCTGGTCCAGCAGGGATTTGATGTCAATGTTGTGCCAGCCCAGCTTGGGGATGAAGCGGATCACCCCGTCTAAGTCGATGATGCCGCGGACGGCCAGGCTGATGCCGATGAGCCCGTAGGGACAGGGCGGAATCTCCTTGATCATCCGGTCGATCTCCTGGTAGAGCTGGCGGTAGACGCAGGCAAAGGCCGGCTCCGTGATGGAGAAGGAGCGGCGCAGCAGGATTTCGTTATTTAAGTCCGTCAGGATCAGCTTCACGGACTGGACGCCCATGTCCACGGCGATACAGTAGCCCGCCCTGGCCGCCAGCGTCAGAATGATGGGCTTGCGGCCGCCGCTGGAGTCCCCGGTGGTGGTCTCCTCCACCAGCTTCAGGCTCATCCACTCCTTGACAATGGTGGAGACCGTGGCTTTGTTCAGCCCCGTCTCCTCGGAAATTCTGGCCCGGGAGATGTGTTTCTTGTTCAGTATATGTTTGATAATGGTCAGCCGGTTGGCGGACCGGATATCTCTTGTCTGCGAAATCTTCATAAAGAAAGACCCCCATTCTGCTTATGTTCAAAACGGCCTCGCCGCGCTCACATAAAATACTTCCGGAAACGTCCCCAGAGGTGCCGCTGCGCGTACAGATAGGCCCGGTCGTAGAGCCACAGGCCCGCCTGACCTGCCAGAATCACCGCCGCCCACAGGAGCGGGGACGGGGAAGCGGCGAACAATAGATGCCAGAAGCCCGCTGTTACCGGCAGGAACATCAGGTTGAAGAGCGCGTACCGGAGCGCCGTAAATATCCAGGGCTTTTGCAGCCCGGACGGCCAGCCGGCCATCAGGCGGTAGAGGGCCTCAGTCCCCAGGATATACAGCCCCATGGCGGAAAATGATATCACATAAAATTTGTTGGGAGCGGTCAGAAATCCCAGCAGCACGCTGGCCAGATAAAAGGCAGAGCCGGTCCGCAGCCCGAACTCGCGGATCACGATCCCCACAAAATAGGAGGCCGCGGCCAGCAGAAACAGCGTATTGGTCTCAAAAACGCTGCCCAACACCATACAGATTACGGAAAATGCCAGAAGCAGGCCGCAGAGCGCGACTCTTCTTGCCGTCACATGCATGAACAGAGATCCCCTCCCATACACTCACAGAGCGTGTCCGCCAGCCAAAGGTCGCAGCACATATTACCGGTTCCGCAGGAGGAGCCCATTCCATAGCCGCCGCCGTAGGGATTGCCCTGGTATCTGCGGCTGGTCCAGGTGAGCTGATTTAAGAGCTGGGCGTACTGCATGTTGCTCGGTTCCATGTTAACCGCCTGCTGGGCGTGCTCCATGGCTACGATATTGTTCCCGATGGAGGCGTTTGCCACGGCGCTGGCATAGTACCACATGGAGGTCCGGTTGGGCATCCGATTCAGCAGATTGATGGCTTCCTGGTAATGCCGGCTGTTGATAAAGTTGATCACAGCCTGCATCTCCACGTCCTGGGAGTTCCCGCCGCCCGCGGAGCTGCCGCCCCCGTAGGAGTAGGAGCCGCCGCCCTGGGCGCGCTGCTTCATGATCATGTCGTAGGCCTCCTGGACCTCCTTGAATTTTTCCTCCGCCAGGTCCGCCAGCGGATTGTTCACATTGGCGTCGGGATGGTATTTCCTGCTCAAATCCCGGTAAGCCTTCTTTACCTCGTCGTCCGATGCGCTCTGGGGTACGCCCAGAACCTCATAGGGATTCTTTGTCATCATTTCCGTAGTCCTCTTTCTGTTCCGTTTTCTTTTGCTGTATTTTTTGATATCGGTTCCAAACGCCGCCGTAGAGAATGTTGCGCAGAATACCCGCGTCCTCCAGGCAGGGAAGTTGTTCGAACTCCCGGCAGCAATCCGCGATCATCATACACAGAATGGTGCGGATGTGCTCCTCAAAGTCCGGGCGGCGGCTTAAATCCACCAGCGGATTGTACCGCCCGGCCTTCCGGTCATCCTCCAGATCCTCATAGGCGTCCATTAAATAGATAAATTTCCCAAGATAAAAGCCCATGCGCCGCAGCGCGTTCTGCCACCGGTCCCTGCGGCAGGCGAACAGCTCCGCGGTCACCCGGCCGAAGCAGCCGCTGACCAGGTCCAGATCGCGGCTGTCCTCCTGTTCCAGGCGGGACAGCTTGCGAAGCTCCCGGGCGATTATGCGGCTCTGACGGGGATATTTGCGGGCGGCCCGGGCGGCGTTTCGTTTGAGCGCGGCCATTCCCAGGAGTGCCTGGGCGCTGCGCTCGTCCGCCCAGTCGTCCCTCAGGTGGAAGTAGGCCAGCAGCAGGTTCATGTCCGCGGCGTACTGGGTAATCTCATTGCGCAGCATCGGCCGCTTTTTCAGGGGATGAACCTTGCAGGGGTGAGATTCGGTCCGTCCGCCGCACTCGTAGAGGGAGGTTAAAAGAACGATGAGAAAGGTCATATCGTAGGTCAGGGTCATCTGACCGGCGGCGCCGTATTCCTCCTGCAGCGTTCTGCACAGGCCGCAGTAGTAAGCCTTGTATTTGCGGAGCTCTTTAACCTTCAGCTCCGGTTCGCAAATCGTAACGTATCCAAACATAATTTCACTCCGTCAAAACCGGCCGTATCCGGCCGGCAGTATACCGCGCCTGCCCATTGCCCCCCTAAGCCTGAACAAAATTGGCTAAGTGTTCCTATTATAGCATAGGGGGCTGAGGTTTCACAAGGGATCATTTGTTGGGGGAGGCGGGCTTAGGCGCCGTTTCGCATTTTAAATAGACGAAAAGCCCGTTCTGTGGTATACTGTTTAAGATAGGCGTATTCCGATCGTTTATTTATTGGAGGAAGACTATGAAAGAGAAAGTAAAGGTACGGGGGAAATTCCGTCTGTACTTACAGTGGCCGCTGTATCTGTCGGCGCTTTTCATTATAATGGGCCTGTTCGTTGGGCTGGTTTCGGTCAAGGCGGGCATCATTGTGTCCTCGTTCACGGTAGTCTATGTTGGAATTGCGCTGTGGATCTATTTTTCCCGCAAGCGCGGCATCGCCGCGGCCATGGTGGAGTTTGCAGCCTCCTACAACCAGATGCAGCTGCAGGTGATGAACGAGATGCTGGTGGCCTACGCGGTGGCGGATGAAAACGGCCGTCTGCTGTGGATGAACCGGGAATTTGTGCGCATCATGGGGGGCGAGAAATCCGCGCCCAAGAACCTTCTGACCCTGTTTCCCGAGATCAAGCGGGAACAGCTGGCTACCGGAGGCGACGTGGTGACTCTGCACAGCTCCTACGGGGACCGGAACTACCGCATCGACCTGCACCAGGTCAGCGTTACCAGGACCGAGGAGGGCGAGGACGCGCTTCCGGCTGTCTTTGATTCGGAAGTGACCGCGGTGTACCTGCTGGACGAGACCCAGACTCTCAAGTACATGCAGCAGATCAACGACCAGAAGCTGGTGGCCGGGCTCATTTACCTGGACAACTACGACGAGGCGCTGGAGAGCGTGGAGGAAGTGCGGCGCTCCCTGCTGACCGCCCTGATCGACCGCAAGATCAACAAATATATCGCCGGTATGAACGGCATCGTGAAAAAGATGGAGAAGGACAAATATTTCTTCGCCATTAAGCAGCAGTACATTCCTAAGATTCAGGAGGACCGGTTCTCCATTCTGGAGGACGTTAAGACCGTCAACATCGGCAACGACATGGCGGTGACCCTGAGCATCGGGATCGGTATGAACGGCGACACCTACAGCCAGAACTACGAGTATGCCAGAACCTCCATCGATATGGCCCTGGGCCGCGGAGGCGACCAGGCGGTGGTGAAGGATGCGGATAAGATCCAGTATTACGGCGGCAAGGCCCAGCAGATGGAGAAAACCACCCGCGTGAAGGCCCGCGTAAAGGCCCACGCCCTTCGGGAACTGATGGAAAATAAGGACCGGCTGCTGATTATGGGACACCGGCTTTTGGATATCGACTCCTTCGGCGCGGCGGTGGGCATTTACCGCATCGCCATGGCCATGAACAAGAAGGCCAATATCGTGGTCAACGAGGTGACCTCCTCCGTGCGCCCCATGATGGAGCGGTTTACGGGCGGGGGTGAATACCCGGAGGATATGTTCCTCACCGGCCCCAAGGCCGCGGAGCTGGTGGACGGCGGCACCATGCTGGTGGTGGTGGATGTGAACCGTCCCAGCATCACCGACGAGCCGTCGCTTTTAAAGCTGATCAAGACCATCGTGGTGCTGGACCATCACCGGACCAGCAGCGAGATCATCGACAACGCGGTGCTCTCCTATGTGGAGCCCTACGCGTCGTCCGCCTGTGAGATGGTGGCGGAGGTATTGCAGTACATCATGGATGGGATCAAGGTACGGCCGGCAGAGGCGGACGCCATGTACGCCGGAATCGTGATTGATACCCAGAATTTTACAAACCAGACGGGCGTGCGCACCTTTGAGGCGGCCGCCTACCTGCGCAGAAGCGGCGCGGACATCACCCGCGTGCGCAAGCTGTTCCGGGAAAATATGGTGGACTACCAGGCCAAGGCCGAGGCGGTCCGGCTGGCGGAGGTCTATATGGACTCCTTCGCCATCAGCGTGTGTCCCTCCGACGGACTGGACAGCCCGACCATTATCGGCGCCCAGGCGGCCAATGAGCTTCTGGAGATCCGGGGGATCAAGGCATCCGTGGTGCTCACGCCCTACAATGGCGTGATCTATTACAGCGCCAGGTCCATCGACGAGGTCAACGTGCAGGTGATGATGGAGAAGCTGGGCGGCGGCGGACACCGCACCATCGCCGGGGCGCAGATCCCGGACATCACCGTGGAAGAAGGCAAAGAACGCCTGAAAGCAGTGATCCGGCAGATGCTGGAGGCAGGCGAAGTATCATAAAAATTGATTGAAAGGAAGTTGAGAATTATGGATATCGTATTGTTAGAGGACGTTAAGGCACTGGGTAAAAAGGGACAGATCGTCAAGGTTAACGACGGTTACGCCCGCAATTTCATCCTGCCTAAGAAACTGGGCGTGGAAGCCACAACCAAGAACTTAAACGACTTAAAGCTGCAGAAGGCCAACGACGCCAGACTGGCTGCTGAGCAGCTTGCGGCGGCCAGGGAGCTGGCTAAGAAGGTGGAGGCGAGCCCCGTGACCGTTTCCATCAAGGCGGGCGAGGGCGGACGGACCTTCGGTTCCGTTTCCACCAAGGAGATCGGCAAGGCTGTCAGCGACCAGCTGAAGCTGGACATCGACAAGAAAAAGATGGTTCTGACCGATCCGATCAAGACGCTGGGGACCTTTGAGGTTCCGGTTAAGCTTCACAAGGACGTGACCGCCAAGCTGACCGTTAAGGTTGTGGAGGCCTGACAGACAGGAGAGATGGAGACATGGATGAAACGCTGATGAAACGGGTGCTGCCGCACAGCATTGAAGCGGAGCAGTCGGTTATCGGCTCCATGCTGATGGACCGGGAGGCGGTGATCGCCGCCTCGGAAATCATCGTGGGAAGTGATTTTTACCAGCACCAGTACGGCGTGATGTTCGACGCCATGGTGGAGCTGTTTAACGAGGGAAAACCGGTGGACCTGGTCACACTTCAGGACCGCCTGAAGGAGAAGGACGTGCCTCCCGAGGTCAGCAGCCTGGACTTTGTCCGGGACATTGTGACTATGGTGCCCACCTCGGCCAATGTGAGAAGCTACGCCCAGATCGTCCATGAGAAAGCGGTGCTGCGCAAGCTGATCCGCACCACGGAGGAGATCGCCAACACCTGCTACGCGGGTAAGGACCCGTTGGAGGATATTTTGGCCGACACGGAGAAACAGATCTTCAACCTGCTGCAGAGCCGCAGCACCCAGGATTTTGTGCCCATCAAGCAGGTGGCCATCAACGTGCTGGAGAAGATCGAGGAGGCGTACAAGACCCAGGGCACGGTTACCGGCGTTCCAACCGGGTTTATCGACCTGGATTACAAGCTGTCCGGCTTCCAGCCCTCGGACCTGGTACTGATAGCCGCCCGCCCTTCCATGGGAAAGACGGCCTTTGTTTTGAACGTGGTGGACCATGTGGCGGTGCGCAAGAAGCTGCCCTGTATGGTGTTCAGTCTGGAGATGTCCAAGGAGCAGCTGGTCAACCGTATGCTCTCCATGGAGTCCAACGTGGACGCCCAGAAGCTTCGGACCGGCTCCCTGACGGATTCGGATTGGGACGCGGTGGTGGAGGGCGTGGGAATCATCGGCAACGCCAAGCTGGTGATCGACGACACGCCGGGTATTTCCATTTCCGAGCTGCGCTCCAAGTGCCGGAAGATGAAGCTGGAACACGGCCTGAGCATCGTGATCATCGACTATTTACAGCTGATGAGCGGCAGCGGAAAGGGCGGCAACGACAACCGCCAGCAGGAAATCTCCGAGATTTCCCGTTCCTTAAAAGCCCTGGCCCGCGAGATGCACGCGCCGGTGGTGGCGCTGTCCCAGTTGTCCCGCGCCTGCGAGACCCGTACGGACCACCGCCCCATGCTTTCGGACCTGCGTGAGTCGGGAGCCATCGAGCAGGACGCCGACGTGGTTATGTTCCTTTACCGCGACGACTATTACAATAAAGACACCGAACACCCCAACGAGGCGGAGGTAATCATCGCCAAACAGCGTAACGGCCCCATCGGCACGGTGACGCTGATCTGGAAGCCGGAGTACACGAAGTTCGTGAACGCCACCCGGCCCCAGGGAGACGGGGCGGGAGAATAAATGTGTTAAGAATATGCCGGGAGTTCTGAAGATGAATTCAGAAATTACCGGCTTATTTTTATGATTCATTGAAAAATTGGGGGAGGAGGGCAAGGTGCACAAAAGATTATAAAATAATAAAAAAGATATTGACAATATGACGGTGGTATTTTATATTTAAGTTGTAACTTATGGGACAAGTTACAACCAACAAGAACGGAAAATCGGAGGACTCCTAAACATGAATATCATTGAGAAGAACAACCTTGTGGACGAGGCTTACAACCAGCTGCTTCAGATGATTGCCAGCGGCGAGTGGGTGGAGGGGAGCAAGCTTCCGTCGGAAAGCCAGCTCTGCGAAACCCTGGGGGTGAGCCGGAACACGGTAAGGGTTGCACTCAGCAAGTTAAACGCCCTGGGCCTCATTGAGAGCCGCCAGGGATTTGGATACAGCGTTCGGAATTTGAATATCGGAATTTACTTAAACTCCATGCTCCCCACCATGCTACTGCACTCCCGGGACTTGGAGAGCATCACGGAATTCAGGATCGGAGTGGAGAGCGAAGCGGCGGCGGTGGCGGCTGAACGGGCCACCGCGGAGGACTTAGAGCGGATGCGGGTGGCCTGCGAGAAGGCGGAGGCCCACATGGGCGACCCGGATATGTTTGCAAAATATGATATGGAATTCCACCGGGCGGTGGCGGAGGCGTCCAAGAACCAGCTGTTTATCAAGGCGGCGGAAATGCTGGAGTCCATGTACACGGTTTGGCTCATGGGTCTGCTGCGCACCCACGGCATGGAGAAGAGCCATGTGTTCCATTACAATATTTACTGTTCCATTGCCAACAAGAAGGGGGACGACGCCAAGCGGTATATGACCGAGCACATGGAGGACGTGCTTCGGAAGGTGAGAATCGACAACGAGCGAAAGAGAAAGTTAAAGGAGAAGACAGAGCAGTAAGAAGTAAAAGGAGGGGGAAAATGGAGAAATTGCTTGAATTCAGGGGAATCGGCAAATATTTTCCAGGGGTTAAGGCATTGGATGACGTGAGCTTTGATTTATATCCGGGGGAGGTTCACGTCATCGTGGGGGAAAACGGCGCGGGCAAGTCCACACTGATGAAAGTGTTGTCCGGCGCCTACACGGCGGACGCGGGGGAGATTCTTTTGGAGGGGAAGCCCATCACACGAAATTCTCCCCGTATTTCCGAGGAACTGGGAATCCGCATGATTTACCAGGAGCTGAATCTGGTGCCGGAGCTGTCCATTGCCAGCAACGTCTTTCTGGGACATGAGCTGAAAAAGGGGTTTTTTGTGGACAAGCGGGCTCAGGAGGCCAAGGCGGACGAGCTGTTGCGGGACATGGGGATTCAGGTGGATTCCCGGACGCTGGTGAAGAATCTGGGGGTGGGAACCCAGCAGATGGTGGAGATCGCCAAGGCGCTGTCCAAGAATGCGAAGATCATCGTGTTTGACGAGCCCACCAGCTCTCTGACGGATTCGGAGATCCGCGAGCTGTTTCGGATCATCGAGCTTTTAAAGCAGCGGGGCGTGGGAATGTTCTATATCTCCCACCGGCTGGAGGAGCTTTTTGAGATCGGCTCCAGGGTCACGGTGATGCGGGACGGGAAGCATATTCTGACCGAGGACATCAAAAACATGGATATGACCCGGGTCATTGAAGGGATCGCGGGTCGCAAGATTGAAAATCTGTACCCCCACACCCGCAAGGAGGCGGGGGAGGCGCTGTTGGAGATCAGGGGCCTGTCGGGAGAACGGTTCGAGGATGTGTCCATGACGGTGCACGCGGGTGAGATCGTGGGCGTGTCCGGGCTGGTGGGGGCCGGCCGGACGGAGACCATGCGGGCCGTGTTCGGAATCGATTCCTACCGCACCGGGGAGGTGTTTGTGGATGGAAAAAAGGTTCCCAAAAACAGCCCGGAAAAGGCGGGGCGCATGGGGATGTGCCTGCTGCCTGAGGACCGGAAGGTGGAGGGGCTGGCGCTGCCGCTTAGCATCCGGGAAAACAGCGTGATTTCGTCTTTGAAGCTGCTCAATCCGGGGGGAATTGTGAAGCGTGCGCAGGAAAAGACCAAGGTTCAGGAGTACATGGACCGCCTGTCCATCGCGGCGTCTACCATGGAAAAGCTGGCGCGCTTTCTCAGCGGAGGCACCCAGCAGAAGGTGGTCATTGCCAAGTGGCTCATGTCCAAATCCCGGGTGTTCATATTTGACGAGCCGACCAGGGGAATCGACGTGGGGGCCAAGAGCAGCATCTACGAGCTGATGGACGAGCTGGTTTTGCAGGGAGCTGCCATTCTCATGGTATCCTCGGATTTGCAGGAGATACTGGGGATGAGCGATCGGATCTACGTGATGTCGGGGGGCAGCGTAGTCGGGGAGATCGATGGCAGCGAGGTGGAGCAGAGCATGGTTTTGAACCTTGCGTTCTCCAATGTTTAGGCGAGGAGGGGGATTATGAAGGGGAAAGCAAAACTTAGTTTCAAGATTTCAAATCTGCCGAATTCCACGTATGTGCTGGTTCTGTCTATCTTTATGGCATCGATTCTGGTTCCAAATTTCTTTACGCCGGGTAATATCACCACTCTTTTGACCCAGGCGTGTATTCTCATGATTCTCAGCATGGCCATGTCTATGTGTTTGATGATGGGCTGCATCGACCTGTCTCTGGGAGGTATTGTCTCCATGAGTGGCGTCGTGATGGCGCTGTGCCTGAGCAAAGGGGTGAACGCTCAGGTCTCCATTCTGGCCGGTCTCATTTGCGGAACGCTGTTCGGTTCCCTAAACGGATTTGTGGTGACGAAAATGAAGGTTCCGCCCTTTATCGCCACCTTCGGGGCTTCGGGCATCGCCCAGAGCGTGGCCAACACGCTGAGCAACAAGCGGACCATTTCCTGGGAATCCGCGCCCAACAACCGGCTGGTGGACCTGCTGGGAAGCAATGTGCTGACCGTGATCTTCGGGCCCAAGCCTTCGCAGATCCTGTCCATTTCCGTGCTTCTTCTGATCACGCTTCTGGTGATTGCCTGCGTGCTTTTGGTGTTTAAGAAAACGACTCTGGGGAGCAATATCTACGCCCTGGGCGCCAACGAGGAGACGGCGCGGCTGTCCGGCATCAATACGGTGCGCTGGAAGGTGGGAGTTTACATGCTGTCGGGATTTCTGGCCGCGGTGGCTGGGATGGTGGTGATGATCCGCACCAACAGCCTGCAGCCAACGGTGGGCGACGGGCTGGAGTTCCAGGCTGTGGTGGCGGCGGTGCTGGGCGGCAACTCCATGAAAGGGGGAAAGGGGTCTATACCGGGGGCGCTGTTCGGGGCGCTGACACTGTTTACGGTACGCAATGCCATGAGTCTTTGGGGGATCGACACTTCGGTGGTGATGGTGGTGATCGGCTGCATTCTGGTGTTCGGAATGATCCTGAATGAGGTGGTGACCAGACTGAGCGTCAAGAAAAGGCTCACGGGCAAGAAAGGAGAGAAGGCTGCGGCATGAATGATCGGTTAATGAAACAGGTGTTGGCGAAGCTGTGCGGCATGTCGACCATCATTATTATGCTGGCCGTGCTGATATTTTTCGCGGTGGTCAACGGGATGAACGGGATCAATTTTCTGGCCAGCGAGAATCTTTCCGTGATTGTGAATCAGGCCAGCTTTCTGGTGATTGTGGGAATCGGACAGGCCATCGTAATACTGACCGGGGGGATCAACCTGTCCATGGGGGCGGTGATGGCGTTCTCATCCGTACTCTGCGGGGGGATGCTGCTGAAGGAGAGCAATATATTCATCGGCGTGCCCATCGTGTTGGTTCTGCTGACCGGCGCGGCCACAGGGCTGTTAAACGGGGTAATGATCACAAAACTGAATATCCCGCCCTTTATCGCCACGTTTGCCATGATGTACACGTGCCGGGGGCTGGCGTGGGTGTATTTGCGGAACCGGGTGCTTTACCCGCTCAATGAATCGTTCCGCCAGATCGCAATGGGGAGACTGTTTAAAATCGGGGGATTTACAGTCACGGTGCCCATGCTGATCGCATTTTTGGCCCTGCTATTATTTTTTTGGCTATTACGATTTACAAATTTTGGAAGAAAGGTCTATTTTACCGGGGCGAACCCGGTGGCGGCCAAATTTTCCGGTATTCAGACGGACCGGCTGCTGATCATTGTATACATCATCAGCTCGATGCTGGCGGCGTTTGCGGGCATGATGTATGTGGCCCGTCTGAGTGCCTGCGAGCCGGGACTTGCCACCAAAACCCATTTTGAGGCGATCACGGTGTCGCTGATCGGGGGCTTCGCCATGAGCGGAGGTTATGGAAATATATGGGGTGTGGCCGGAGGCGCTGTGGTGGTGTACACCATCCAGGCCGGGATGAACAGCCTGCAGATGCCCAGCGAGCTGCAGACGCTGGTAAACGGTTTTTTGATCATCATGGCGGTATTTATGAACCAGGGACTGATCAACCGCAAGATGCAGCTGGAAAATGACCTGAGCGAGGAGCTGACGGAGCAGAAGCGCAGGAAACGGGAGTCTGAATCCTGAGAAGGGGAGAAGAAAGGAGAGGGGATTGTGGGGGCAAAGGTAGTGTTTATCGCAACCTATGACACAAAGGGTCTGGAGTCGGACTATATCAAAAAGCGGGTGATCGCCAATGGCGCGCTGTGCACCACCATAGACGTGGGGGTGGGAGGGGAACCCACCGCCCGGCCCGACGTGCCGCTCTCAAAGCTGTGCGAAGGCACGGAGTTTACAGTGGAGTCCATTCACCGGATGCCAAGGGGACAGGCGGTGGCCGCGGCGTCCAACCTGGTGGAGCAGTATGTGGACCGGGAGTTTAGGGCCGGACGGATCGACGCGGTGATCGGCATCGGAGGGGCGGGGGGGACCCAGATCGTGACCCAGACCATGCGGACGCTGCCGCTGGGGCTGCCGAAGCTCATGCTGAGCACCCTGGCGTCGGGTAATACCCGGTGGTATCTGGAGGACAGCGATATCGCAATTATGCCGTCCATTGCGGACGTGGCCGGGCTCAACTGCGTTACCATGATGATTTTCGACCGGTTTGCGGCGCTGGCGGCCAAGGCGGCCCAGTGGTATTCCTCAGATTTCGGAGCCCATGCCAGGCGGCTTTTGGACCGTTCGGTTCTCCGGGTGGGTCAGACCATGTACGGGACCACCACCAAGGGAGTGACCAGGGCCAGGGAGGCGCTGGAGGCCAAGGGTTATGAGACCCTGGTGTTCCACGCGTCGGGGGCCGGGGGCCGGGCTATGGAGAATCTGATCCACGACGGGGTGATCCACGGCGTGCTGGATATGACGCTGGCCGAGATCGGGGCTTATCTGGTGGGCGGACTGCACAACGCCGGGCCGAAACGGCTGGAAGCGGCGGTGGAGTGTAAAATTCCCATGGTTCTGGTGCCAGGAGCGGCGGACACCATTGTGCTGCCGCCCATGGACGAGCTGCCGGATAAGTTTAAGAATGGGCGGACCCTGAATTATCACAATCCTACCATGACCACCATGCGCACCAATGTGGAGGAGAACCGCAGAATCGGCGAGTTTATGGTGGAGAAGCTGAAGGGGGCAGGAAGTCTGGCAAAGGTGCTGATTCCCAGGGGCGGACTGTCCTCCATCGACCGGCCGGGGGAGATTTTCTACCTGCCGGAGGCCAATGAGATGCTGTTTGACACGCTGAAGCAGGGGCTGGCGGGGACGGGAGTCGAGGTGATCGAGGACCAGCGGCATCTGTATGACCCTGGATTCGGGGAGTCTGCGGCGGAGCTGCTGGACGGGATGATGAAGGAGTTTTATAAAAAATAATATAAAGGTGGTAAGAGAGTATGGCGAAAAAGTATTCGAGAGAGGAACTGCTGGCGTATCTTCACGCGATCCGCGAGCGGGGCGAGATGATTGTGGTGGCTGGGGCCGGAAGCGGCCTGACCGGTAAAGCCATTGAGGCCGGCGGGGCGGACATGCTGATGGTGTTCAACTCCGGCCGGTACCGGATGAGCGGGCACGGCTCCTTAAGCGGCTGGCTGGCCTTCGGAAATGCCAACGAGGTGGCCTTTGACATGGGCGCTCACGATGTGCTTCCGGTGGTGAAGGACATTCCGGTGATCTGCTCCTGCTTTGGGCAGGATGTGACGCGGGAGATCGGAACCCATTTGAACCGGGTGATGACGGAGAATTTCAGCGGTATCAACAACTTCCCCACCATGGGCATGGTGGACGGCCAGTTCCGGGAGCAGCTGGAGCTGACCAACCTGGGCTTCCAGAAGGAAGTGGATATGGTGCGGATCGCGCGTGAGAAGGATATTTTTACGATTGTGTATGTATTCAATGAGAAGGAATCCAAAGCCATGGCGGAGGCCGGGGCTGACTGTATCATTTCCCATGTGGGTCTGACCGTCGGGGGAATGATCGGAACCACCAAGAGCCTGACCATCGAGGAGTCCGCCCAGCTGACCGGAAGAATCATGGAAGCGGGCAAGGCGGTGCGGGACGACATTATCTGGCTGGCGCACGGGGGTCCGCTGGCGACGCCGAAGGATTTTGCAGCGTTCAGAACGTATCTGCCGGAGATCGATGGATTTGTGGGGGCATCCAGTATGGAGCGGATTCCGACGGAAGAGGCGATTGTGAAGACGGTGAGGGAGTTTAAAACTTTGTCCTAAGGGGTACCGGGCAAAGCCCGGTGGATTCCTTAGGACGGCCCTTGTCCTAAGGGGTACCAGGCAAAGCCTGGTGGATTCCTTAGGACGGCTAGCGAATTCCAGCGGTTAGGAATGTCAGGGGTACCAGGCAAAGCCCGGTGGATTCCTTAGGACGGCCAGCGAATTCCAGCAGTTGGAATGTCAGGGGTACCAGGCAAAGCCTGGTGGATTCCTTAGGACGGCCAGCGAATTCCAGCGGTTAGGAATGTCAGGGGTACCAGGCAAAGCCCGGTGGATTCCTTAGGACGTCTACCGAATTCCAGCAATCTGAACCTAACCTAACCTAACCAATACAAACCAGTTTCTCATGGGGTAACAAAGCTACTATATAATAAGAAGGAGGATTATTTTATGAAAAAGATGTTAGCATGTCTATTAAGTTTCACCATCCTGGCGTCCACCTTAACCGGCTGTACAGTAGGCGCGTCCAACGCCACTGCCACCGCCGCGGAGAATCAGGCGCCCGCGGAGACCCAGGCCAGCAACGAGCCCGCCCAGGCGGCGGACCCATCGGTCAAAACCTATAACTTTGTATTTATCGTAAAGTCCATGCAGTTTTCCTTCATGCTCAGCATGATCGACGGAGCCGAGGCAGCCGCAGCCCTGGTGCCCAACATCAACATCAAATGCATCGGGCCGGAGACTCCGTACAGCGTTGAGGAGCAGATTCAGCTGGTGGAGCAGGCGATCACGGACGGCGCGGACGCCATTTTAATCACACCGGCAGACTCCACAGGTATTGTGCCGGCCATCGAGAAGGCCAACGCCGCGGGCATTCCCATCGCCACTCCCAACACCAAGGCTTACGGCGGGGATGTGCTGACCTGGATCGGCGTTGACAACTACACGGTTGGTTACGAGCTGGGAACCGCCCTGTGCGAGGCTCTGGAAGGAACTGGAAAAGTTGTTCTCATCGAGGGGACCGCGGGAAACTCCACCTCCACGGAGCGCGTGGACGGATATCTGGACGCGTTTAAGAATTATCCCGGAATCGAGCTTCTGGACTCTCAGCCCGCGGACTTCAACCGCGAGAAGGGCATGACCGTAATGGAGAACTTCCTGCAGCGCTATCCCGAGATCGACGGCGTCGGCTCCATCAACAAGGATATGACCATGGGCGCCATCGAGGCATGTAAGGCCGTGGGACGCGACAAGGAAATGGTTCAGGTTACATTTGACGTGGACAACGACTGTCTGGACGCCATCGACGCGGGCGATATCCTGATCACCGGAGCCCAGGAGGAAAAGAGCCAGATCGCTAACGCCATCTACGCTTGTCTGCTGGCCTGCAACGGCTATAAGGTTGCGCCGGAACAGTACATTCCCATGACCCTTGTGACCAAGGACAATACAAGCACATACCGTTAATGGAATTTCTGGCTGATAATCAGTGCAATCAGCGGGGACACGACCCGGGGCGTAACCTACCATTACGCCCCGCTCCCCGTTTTTCAGGAGAGGAGAACACATGTATCTGGAATTTCTTGAAGTTAAAAACGCTTACATCAAGGCATCCCGGCGCGCCTTCGCCTGCGGCCTGGCCGCAGCATCCGGGGGGAACATCAGCGCGCGCATTCCCGGAAGCGGCTATATGCTGATCAAGCCTTCGGGCATCACTCTGGGGGACGCGGATGAGGACAATCTGCTGATCACGGATTTGGAAGGAACTGTAATTGAGGGCGTGAGAAAGCCCACCAAGGAGACCATTCTGCACGGAGGAATCTACCGGAAAATGCCGGAAGTGGGCGGGATTGTCCACGCGCATCCCCTGTATTCCCTGATGTGCGCCAACTGCTTCGACCTGCTTCCCCTGGTCACAAAACAGATGAAGCAGATCACGGACAGCCCGGTTCCCATCTGCAAGCTGAAGAGCCTGACCGTGGAGCAGGAGGGCATGGAGAAGATATACCGAAGCCTGGAGCAGATAAACCGTCCCTGCGGCTTTCTGTTGGAAGAACACGGAGTGGTGGCATTTGCCAAAAATGTAATCGAGGCCGAATACATAGCGGAGCTGATCGAGGAAAATGCCAGGGTATACTGGAACATGAAGCTGATGGAATGCGGCGTGGCAAACTGAGCGCCGGAAACGGGTGGGAGTGAGTTATATGAAGAAAAAGAAAATCTGGCTGGCCGCTGCGGCCATATCGGCGCTCTGCTGTCTGATCCTCCTGTTTGTGAAGGGAGGGGACAAGGGGTACAGCGGGTCCTACCGGGCGGTGAACCCGCCGGTTGAGACCGGAGAGACCGTGATCGAGCGGGTCACCTTTGAGGGAAAACAGCTGGTGATGGAGTCCGGGGACTTAAAGCAGTCGGTAGATTACGCCATCGCCGACGGGCGTCTGGTGTTGAAAACAGAATTCGGAGAGTTCTCATTTCCCTTTGAGAAAACGGAGGCGGGAATTCGAATTGATGGAATTGAATATATAAAAGATTAGGCATAATATCCATTCTCAACGCATACATTAGTAGTAAGGCAGGAGCTGCCTGTTAAGATGTGAAGGAGAGAATGGCTATGGATGAAGTACATTATCTGATA
>ENA-UOJP01000806-UOJP01000806.1-human-gut-metagenome-genome-assembly--contig:-C102-NODE-806-length-49353-cov-9.294089_pt1 | contig 49353 bp, 38 predicted proteins | sample MGYA00242353_ERZ723900 | MGnify/ENA metagenome assembly ERZ723900 | reverse complement strand
GTCTCTTTTCTGAGTATGTCCTTTACGTGGCACGTTACTTCCCTCCTTAATCATAAATTGATCAATTCATCGGTACTCACATGTTTCCATAAAATGTGTTCGCGCTCGGTAGTTATCTATTTCCTGCAACCCACAGGTTCAATATCACCGGCACTGACTTTACACTTTACTGCTGTTAGTGAATGTCCTTTTTTCTGCGGAACTCCGGCTCGCCTCATTTGGACGGGAAACCCGAACTCCGCTTCGCGTTGCGCCTTGCGGTATTCCGGCCCATCCCATTCAGACGGGAAACCCGAACTCCGCTTCGCTGCGTTTGGGTAGCGGTAATTGCTTCGCAATTACCTTATTTCTTATCTTTCGGTCTCTTGGCGCCGTACTTGGAGCGGGCCTGCTTTCTGTTGGCTACGCCTGCGGTATCCAGCGTACCTCTGATGATGTGGTATCTGGTACCCGGAAGGTCCTTAACACGGCCGCCGCGGATCAGAACTACGGAGTGCTCCTGAAGGTTGTGACCCTCTCCCGGAATGTAGCTTGTTACCTCGATTCCGTTGGAAAGACGAACCCTGGCAATCTTTCTAAGAGCGGAGTTCGGCTTCTTAGGAGTTGCAGTCTTAACAGCTGTACAAACGCCTCTCTTCTGCGGAGCGGATACGTTGATGGCTTTCTTCTGAAGGGAGTTGTAACCTCTCTGAAGAGCCGGTGCTGTGGATTTCTTGGTTGTCGTCTGTCTTCCTTTTCTTACTAACTGGTTAAATGTAGGCATCCTGTTCACCTCCTGTGATATTGTCTGTGGTTGCTTCTTTTCAGCCTTTTTGCGGCAATCATACGCGCACCAAAAATGGGACGCACTTATGCACGCCCCATTATTATATACAGACTTTCTTTCCCTGTCAAGGAAAAACCTTAAATTTTATCGGCAGAATGCGGATTTTCGGCTTATGATACGCGTGGGCTCGTTGTCTTATGTCCGGACACCCGGCTCTGTCCCTGCCCTACGCCTGTTTTTCCTCCCGGAAAAGCCACCATGCCCCGTATCCCGGCATGGTTTTCCAGGCTGCCGCTTCCTCGCGGCCGGAAATCAGCTCCTTAAAGCTTCCTTCCGTAATTCCCCGGACGGTTTCCTCGCTTCCGTTAAAATTAAACAGCGCGTAAAGCTCCTGCCCCTGGCACTTCCTCAGAACGCCGAGGACATGGCTGTTTCCCGTATCGAAGGTGGAAACGGCCGCGTTTCCGGAGAATACGCCGTAAGCGGCGCGCAGCGTCTCCATGTTCCGCAGGCTCTCAAAAATCCGCCCGGAAACCGCGTTCCCCTCCGTAAGCTCCCATGGGAAGCGGCCGCGGTGGAGATAGCGGCTGTCAAATTTCTTATAGGGGTCTTCCTTATAGGAGTAGTCGTTTAAGGCACCGACTTCATCGCCGCTGTAAAGAACGGGGATGCCGCTCTGGACAAAGAGCCATGCATGAAGCATCTCGATGAGCCTTACGGCCTTCTCCGTTTTTTCTGCGTCGTTCTCATAGAGCGCCGCCTCCAGGCCGCTTAAAGAGGCCGTCGTCCCGCAGAGCCGTGCGTCCTTAAGCCGCGGGTCGTTGTTGTAAAGCTCGCCCCTGGCATCGCTTCCTGGCCACTGCCCCGTCAGGTAATCGTTGAGGTACTTTTTATGGGCCGCCTCGTCGATTTCAAACTGGGAAAGCCAGTCATAGTCAAGTCCCCAGCCGATGTCATAATGGCAGCGCAGGTAGTTTAAGAACACGTAGTCCTTCGGCAGGGCCGAAACCTGATCCATCTGGCGCTTTAAAAGGGCCACATCCTTTGTCGCCACCGTGTTCCAGGTGCTCGCCATGGTCGTCACGTTGTAAAGCATGTGGCACTCCGGCTTCTCGACCGTACCGAAATACGGCACCACCCGGGCCGGCTCCATGACAACCTCGCCGAGAAGCAGCACGCCGGGGCAGACAATCTCACAGACGAGGCGCATCATCCGGACGATGGTATGCACCTTTGGATGGTTCCGGCAGCTTGTGCCAAGTTCCTTCCATATATAAGGCACGGCGTCCAGCCGCATCACGTCGATGCCGCGGTTGGCAAGATACAGCATGTTGCAGGTCATATCGTTGAAGACCGTGGAATTTCCGTAGTTTAAATCCCACTGGTAGGGGTAGAACGTCGTCATGACAACCTGCCTGCAATCCTCCAGCCATGTAAAATTTCCCGGCGCCGTGGTCGGGAACACCTCTGGCATGGTTTCCTCAAACTGTTTCGGGATGTCCCAGTTATCATAGAAAAAGTAGCGGCTTCTCGCCTCGGGATCGCCGGCCCGAGCCGCCTTCGCCCAGGCATGGTCTTCGCTGGTGTGGTTCATGACAAAGTCGAGACAGCAGCTAATCCCCTGCCTGCGGCACTCGGCTGTCAGCTCCTCCAGCTCTTCCATGGTTCCAAGCTCCGGCCGCACTTTCCTAAAATCCGCCACCGCATAGCCGCCGTCATCGCGCCCTTTGGGGCTGTCGAGAAGCGGCATCAGGTGGAGATAATTGACGCCGCAGGATTTTATATAAGGAAGCTTCTCCTTCACGCCGGACAGGTTTCCGGCAAAGGCGTCTACATATAACATCATGCCGAGCAGGTCGTTTTTCCGGTACCAGTCCGGCGACTTCTCCCGCCTCCTGTCCTGGCGCTTTAATTCCGCGCTCCGCTTTGTGTATGCATCATACATGGCGCCGCAGAGCCAGTCGAGTCCGTCCATATGATTGTGGTACAATTCACAATATAGCCATTTAAGCTCGTCGTAGCGCGCGTCAAAGCGCTCTGCAAACTCTGGCTTCCAGTTTTTCCGCTCCATCATTTCCTTCTCCTGTTTTGCATGCGCGCGGCGGGCCGGGACGAAAAGCCCCCGTTTCCCGCCGCTTCGGCATGATTTTTGTTATGGCTTCACACAGAATACCTTCTCCAGCGTACCTGCCGCGCCTGTCTTTTCTCTCCTGCACGCGGTGTAGTCGTCGCTGTTTGTCACCAGTACAGCCGTCACCGTGCTGTAACCGGCCGCCTTGATCTTTTCCATATCAAAGGAGAGAAGCTTCTGCCCGGCCTTTACCGCCTCGCCTTCGGAGACGAAAAGCTCAAAGCCGTCGCCGTTCATGTTGACCGTATCAATGCCCACATGGATCAGAATTTCCATCTCACCGGGGCCTGTGATGCCGACGGCGTGGCGGCTGTCCGTCACGGAGGAAATTACGCCGTCCACGGGAGCGACCACCTCGCCTTTTTCCGGTACGATTCCGATGCCGTCGCCCATGATTCCCGTGGCAAAGGTCTCATCCGGGATCTCCTCCCGCGGGATGACCTGGCCGCAGATCGGGTTATAAAGGAGATATTCCCCGTTTTCCATGGCCGGCAGGGCGGTTTTTTCGTCTGCCGCGGCGGCCGTCTGAGCCTCTGATTCCGGCGCTGTTTCGGCCGCTTCCGGTGTCGCCGGAGCTTTCACCGTTTCCGGTGCCGCTTTTTTCCCTTCTCCTTCCGGTTCCTCTTCCTTCCAGACAATCCAGGTGAGGCCGAAGGCTACGGCTGCCGATACAAGAAGGACGATGGCGTACTGGGCCGTGTAGTCAAGGGTGATTAAGAATCCCGGAAGTCCCGTGACACCGTAGGAGGTGGCCCCGATGTGGAAAATGGCTCCGAGAAGTGCTCCGCATGCACCGCCGGCCATACCGCAGGCCAGAGGCTTTACGAGGCGCAGATTAACGCCGAAGATGGCCGGTTCCGTAATTCCTAACGCCGCCGAAAGAGACGAGGGGATCGCCACAGACTTCATCTTCGCATTCCTAGCCTTCAGACCTACGGCCAGGCAGGCCGCGCCCTGGGCAAAGTTTGCTGCCGACGCAATGGGCATCCAGGTGTTGAGGCCGTTTTCCGCCGAAAGCATACCGGCCTCGATGACGTTATACATGTGGTGGATTCCGCATACAACCGTAAGCGGGTAGAGAGCGCCCATAATCATGGCGCCGATGCCGTGGCCCACGGTAATAATATATCCTGCAAAATCCAAAATATAGTTTTCGGCCGTGGAAAAGATCGGGCCGATGAGTCCCAGGGTCAGAAACGCCGTAAACAATACGGTGCAGAGCGGCGTCACAAAGAGATCCACCATCTCCGGCACATGCTTATGGAGCCAGCTCTCCACACGGCACATGATCCAGACGGCGATTACCACCGGGATCACATGGCCCTGGTAGCCCACCTGCCGGATGGAAAGGCCGAACAGGTTCCAGACCGGAATCTCCGAGGCGTCCATGCCGCTTACCGACCAGGCGTTTATGAGGCTCGGATGGATCATAATCATACCGATGACGGCGCCAAGGAAAATATTCCCGCCGAACACCCGCGCCGACGATACGGCAATCAGCACCGGAAGGAACGTAAAGGCCGTATTGGATAAAAGATCCAGAATCCCGTACCAGTCGCTGGCCGCAAAGCCGGGCACAGCCTTTCCGATGGCCTCCACCAGGCCCATCATCAGGCCGGAAGCCACGATGGCCGGCAGAATCGGCACAAATACGTCGCCGAGGGCCTTTACCATCCGCTTGATGACCGGCTGTTTCGCGGCGGCCGCCGCCTTTACCTCTTCCTTCGTAGCGGCCGTCATGCCGCTGACCTTCAAAAATTCTTCGTAGACCTTGTTGACGGTTCCCGTCCCGATGATGAGCTGGAGCTGACCGTTGCTCTCAAAGACGCCGCGGACACCGTCGACATTTTCAAGTTTTTTCATGTCGATTTTTCCGTTGTCCACCGTCACCAGCCTGAGCCGCGTCGCGCAGTGCGCCGCACTCACGATATTTTCCCTGCCGCCGAGGTTTTCATAAATTTCTCTGGCGCATTTCCCATAATCAATAGCCATTTCCCTGTCCTCCGCCGAATTTCCCCATTTTTAGATGAATCCGTATTTTTCAAATGCCCGGTACAGCCCGTCGTCTGTGACAGCCGGGCAGACATCGTCTGCGATTTTCTTTAAGGCTTCGCTTCCGTTCTCCATGCAGACCGACGTTCCCGCCGTCTTAAGCATCTCCAGGTCGTTCATGCTGTCTCCGAAGGCGATGGTGTCTTCCACCGGGATACCCAGATGCCGACAGACGCGCTCCACGCCTTTTCCCTTGTCGAACTGCCGGTTCACCACCTCGCCGTTTATGATCCCGTAGGCGTCCGGCTCCTGGATGCAGAAGTGAAAGCCGCCGCCAAGAAGTTTTTGGGGCTCCAAAAGCTGTCCGGCCTCCTGGCACATGATAACCACCTTATAGACCGGCTCACCGCCGTATTCCTTCATGGAACGGATGTTTAAGGATTTTTCAATCTGCTTCCGCCACCGGAGCAGCTCGCTGTTTTTCCCGCTTCCTGCATGCTCTGCCAAAAACTCTTTGAAGCCGTCGTCGGTATAGGAACCGTCCAGGCATTCCACCGTGCGGTAAATCCCGTTTTGTTCCAGGATCCCCAGAACCTGCTCCTTCTGCACTTCGGTCATGGGGCAGTCATAGATCGTCTGCTCTCCCATCCGGATGTAGCCGCCGGAGCTTGCTACGGCCCCGTCAAAGCCGTATTTTAAAAGCGGCGACAGCATTCCGTAATTCCTGCCGGTACATAAGAACACATAGTTCCCGTTTTCCCGCGCCAGGTTCACGGCCCTGACGGCCGATTCCGGCGGCTCGTTGGTTCCCGGCTCTGTGAGCGTCCCGTCAATGTCCAAAAAAATGATTTTCTTTCCCATATCCTGCCTCATTCATCCTGTATTTTAGCCCTGAATGTTCCGAACCGCCTCCCGCACGGCCAGAATCATGCCGGGCGATACGGAAAGCTCGTCGATTCCCATGTCCACGAATTCCTTCGTCAGGGTCACATCCGCACCGAGCTCTCCGCAGATTCCGACCCAGCAGCCTTCCTTATGGCCGTTTTCCGTCACCAGCCGGATCAGCCTCAAAACGGCTTCGTGGTGGGGATTGAAAAAACGCGCCAGGTTCTCGTTCTGCCGGTCGATGGCCATGACGTACTGGCTTAAATCGTTGGTGCCGATGCTGAAAAAGTCCACTTCCTTTGCCAGAAGGTCGCTGATGACAGCCGCCGCCGGCGTCTCTATCATAATGCCCTCTTCGACGTTTCCGAAGGGCACGCCCTGTCCCTTTAGCTCCGCCCGGACTTCGGCGGAAATCTCTTTGATCCGGCGCACTTCCTCTACCGAGGTAATCATCGGGTACATGATGGCGATCTCACCGAAGGCGCTGGCCCGGTAAATGGCGCGAAGCTGGGTTTTAAAGATTTCCGGCCGCTCCAAACAGATCCGGATGGCCCGAAAGCCCATGGCCGGGTTTTCTTCCTTTTCAAGGCCAAAATAATCCGCTTTCTTGTCTGCGCCGATGTCAAGCGTCCGGATCACGACCTTCTTCCCGGCCATGGTCTCGGCCGCCAGCTTGTAGCTCTGGAACTGTTCCTCTTCGCTGGGGTAATCGTCGTTCTGAAGATACAGGAATTCGCTCCGGAACAGGCCGATCCCCTCGGCGTCGTCCTCTAAGGCCACGGCCACGTCGGCCGTGCTGCCCACATTGGCAAAGAGATTGATCTTCCTGCCGTCTGCCGTGACGGTCTCTTTCCCCTTAAGCTCCTGGCGGCGGCGCTCCCGCTCCATGTCCTCTTTAAGCTTTTTCTCCATGGCCGCCAGCGTCTCCTCGTCAGGATCTATGTAAAAGGTTCCGCTGTATCCGTCCACAATGGCCAGCTTTCCGTCCCACTCTTCTTTCACCGGGATGCCGATGAGCGCCGGGATGTTCATGGTGCGGGCCAGAATCGCCGTGTGGGAATTGGAAGAGCCGTACTCGGTCACAAAGCCGAGAAGCTTGGACTTATCCATCTGTACCGTCTCGCTGGGCGCCAGGTCCTTTGCCGCCACGATCACCGGTTCGCCGCCCATGCTGTTATCCCGCGTCCCGTCCATCAGCGCTGTGATGAGCCGCTCGGAGATATCCCGGATATCCGCAGCTCTCGCCCGGAAATATTCGTCCTCCATCTCCGAAAACATTTTGGCAAAATTGTCGCCGGTGACGGCTACCGCATATTCCGCGTTGACCTGCTGGCCCTCGATGATGTTTTTTACGGCGTCGTTGTAGTCGTCGTCTTCCAGCATCATGGTCTGAACCTCAAAAATTGCCGCGTTGATCTCGCCGACCTCCTGGAGCGCTTTTTCATAAAGCACACCCAGCTCTTCGCCTGCCTTTTCCCTGGCAGCCTCGTACCGCTTCCATTCTGCGGCCGCATCCTCGATGCGGTGCCGCTTGACGACCTGTTCCTCTTTCGCGTAGAACCAGATGCGCCCGACTGCAATCCTCTGAAAAATGGATTTTCCCTTATACTGTTCCATGTCCCGTACCCCCCCCCTGCGCCGGAATTCACCCGGTTTTTACAGATTTGCCTCCAGAAACTCTTTTACCTTCATAAGCACCTCGTCGCTCTCCGACGATACCACAATCTCGTCGCCTTTCTTTGCGCCGAGGCCCATGACCGCGATGAGCTTTGAAGCATCTACGGTCTTCTCGCCCTTCGTGACCGTCACCTCACAGCCGGCTCCCTTCACAAGCTTTACCAGCATCCCAGCCGGTCTCGCGTGAATTCCAACTTCGTCTTTGATTACATAATGAAACTGTCCCATATTTCTTTTCTCCTTTTCCTTTGATTTCATATTATGATATCGTTCTCACTAAAATTATGTTTTAATACATTGTTTGTTTTGTGTTTGCTTGTGATTCATATATGAAATCGTTCTCACTTATGGATTTATTATATCCATGGAGCGGATTGATGTAAATTGACAAATTAGATAAAATTAGGGATGGAAACTATGCAGAATAGACAAATCGCTGGCGCCAGGCGCACACGTGCGCCGGAACGCGGCGGTATCAGCAGAAAAAAAGAGGGCAGCCAGGTTCCCTCTCCGGATTCCTGCTGCCCTATCTGCCGTTCCCTCTCAGGGAACCGCGCATTACAATCTCATAACCCATCTTCAGTTCCTTCACCACGGCCCCCTCCGTCTCCATCCGTTCCACCAGCATTTTCGCCGCTTCCATCCCGCTCGTCTTATAGGGGATATGTACGGTGGTGAGGGCAGGGCTCACAATCCGCGCAGGGATCGTGTCGCCGATGCCGGCCACCTGGATGTCTCCCGGCACCGATTTCCCGGCTTCCTTTAAATAGAGGACGGCTCCGACAGCGATGTTGTCCGTCGCACAGAACACGGAATCCACCGACGGCTCCCGCTCTAAAAGCTCCTTCATTTTCTCCATGCCGGATTCAATGGAAAAATCACCTTCCGCCATCAGCTCCGGCCGGCAGGGAAGCTTCCGCCTCTTTAGCGCCGCCTCGTACCCGCGCCGTCTCTCCAGGCCGACGGCCTCGTCTTTATCCGTGACCCCGATATAAGCCGGGACACGGCCGTTTTCAAGAAGCAGCTCCGTCAGCTCCCAGGCCGCATGGAAATTGTCGTGGTAAACGCAGGAATAGCCCTCCAGCCGCTGACTTAAAATCACAAGCGGTACCCGGCACTCCTTTAAGGCCTTTTTATGCCTGGACGTAAAAATCGTCGCAATGAACAGGATCCCGTCCACATGGCTTTCTTTAAAGATGTTGAGGTATTTGATTTCCTCGCTGATGTCGTTGTTGGTGTTCGCCAGAAGAATCTGGTAGCCATGCTCCGAGAGGATGTCGCTGATCCCGGCCACCATGCGGCTCACCGTATCAGAGCTGATCTTCGGCAGGATGACGCCTACTAACTTCGTCTTTTTCGTCCTCAGCATCTGCGCCTGGGACGACGGCTTATAGCCGGTCTCCTCGATAACCTGGCGGATGCGTTCCTTCTTTTCCCCGCTCACATAGCCCTCGTTTAAGTACCGGGACACCGTCGCCCGCGACACTCCGGCCAGCTTTGCAATTTCATTGATATTCAAGCCTGCCGCCTCCTTCTTATTCCCCAAGGCAGAACATATCCAGCGTCGCGTCTGCCAGGAGCTTTCCGCTTTCGTCTGTCACCGGCACATGGATGATGACAACTTTTCTTCCACGTTTCACGAGAATCCCTTTTGCCGTCAGTGTCCCGGCGGTCACGTTCCCGATGAAGTTGATATGGGCGCTCTGGGTCGCATACATCCGCCCATCGGCCCGCGCCGTGATTCCGGCCACGCAGTCAGCCATGGTGAAAATCAGGCCGCCGTGAACCGTGCCGTTTACGTTTAAGGAATCGCCGCAGATCTTCACCTGGACGACGCTGCACTCCGGGGAAATCTCCACTACTTCGATATGGTTGTATTTCAAGTATGGGTTGCTGTCTGTATATTCTTTGGGATCCATGCTTACTTTTTTGGTTTGCATATGGTGTTCTCCTTTTGTTTTTCATGCTGCGTAATCCGCCTGCTCTTATTGTATCCTGAAATCCAAAAATTTCAAACAGAATTTCCGTCAGTTTTTTCCTTTTCTTCGTCTTTCCCGTTCTCATGCACCAGTTTTTCCAAAAGTTCCGCATTCCCACGAAGCCTCTCATTCCCCGGCTCAATCTCAAGCGCCTTCCTCGCCGCCAGAAGCGCCTCCTCTGTCCGGCCCGTCTGATAAAAGGCGATGGAGCGGAGGTCATAGGGCAGGCTCCCCCAGGCGGCCGCTTCACAGATATACGACTTGGGCCGCTCCTTAAGCGCCAGCGCACAGCTGGTAAAATAGAGGACGCCGTCCCACTCCTCTTCGTCATAGAGAAGCAGGGCAAGATCCATGTACGCCTCCCTGAGGTGCGGTGCCTCGGCGATGGCCTTTAAGTACCACAGACGTCCGACGGCCGGCTCGCCCTTCATCACATAGGATTTGGCAATATAGCGCATGGACGCCGCCCGCTCATCGGCCCATGTGGCCGACGGCATGACAAGGTGGTGCTTCAGCGTGCGGATGCAGTCGTCCCACCGCTTCTTATACATGTATTCCCGGCCCAGGTAATGAGTGTTCCGGTCGTCCTCCGGCGCCTCCCGGACCGACAGCTCCAGAAGCGGCAGGTACTGGGCGCGGGATTTTTCCTGGTCGGGATAATGATTGAGCTGTACGCCCTCCGCAAACACCCGCTTTTCCCGGCCGCCCGCCATATCCCACTCCAGCACCTCGTGCACCGGATGGATCCAGCGGTAGCCGTGCCTGGAATGGATCTGTTCGATCCAGAACACGACGCCCTCGGAGCCGTCCTGGTTAAAGCTCCAGGTATAACGGTAGGACGCCCGGTTCGTCCCCGGCTTCCACGCCGCTTCAAGCTTTTCCCGCCAGCCAGGCTCTAATACCTCGTCGAGATCTGTGCTGACGCAGATGTCCGCATCCTCCGGCACAAGGTCAAGCGCATGATTCCTGGCTGTGTCAAACCGCCACGGCGTGATGATTTCCACACGCACAAGAGCGCCGCGGCTCTTTAATTTCTCTGCCGTCCCGTCTGAAGACCCGGTGTCTAACACCACCACCTGATCTGCCTCTGACATGGAGTCCATCCACCTGTCCACAAATTTAGCTTCATTCTTACAGATTGCATACACAACTACCTTCACGAATTTTCCTCCTGGAAATTTTCATTTATAATGCCGCCTGCCGGACTTGCGCTGCACAAAAGGGCGGTGACTGGCACCGCCCTCCCATGCTCAGGCCGTTTCCCGGCCCTCTTTCGTATTTCCTTAGCTGAGCTTCGTCACCGCCACGGAAGTGTTGGTAAACGACAGGCCCGTTCCTACCATATTCAGGGTGATCGTCGCCGTACCGGTCACGCTGATGATGACAGTTGCCGCCAGGGTCGCCGTGTCCGAGGCGGCCGTAAGCGTCTCCGAGGTAACGCTGCCCGGGATTGCCGTGCCGTTTTCCTCAAGCTGGACGCTGGCCGTGCCGGCGCCGGTGGTATTCGTGGCGACAGTGGAGTAGGAAATCAGGTACACGCCGCTTTCCGTGATGTTGATGTCACTGGCGCCGCCGGTGTGGGTGATGGACGTTCCTTCCGTAAGCTGCGTAGTGTCAAGGGTCAGCGGGTCACCGTTGGACGCCGGGGACTGGCTCGGGACATTGGTCGCATACAGGGCGTCCATGGTCATGGTCGGGCCGGTGGGGCCTGTGGGGCCAGTGGCTCCCGCGGCTCCTGCTGCACCTGCCGGGCCGGTGGGGCCTGTCGGGCCTGCTGCTCCTGCCGTTCCTGCCGGGCCAGTCGGGCCGGTGGCGCCTGCTGCTCCTGCGGCTCCTGTGGCACCTGCCGGGCCAGTCGGGCCTGTGGCACCTGCTGCTCCCGCAGCTCCTGTCGCCCCTGCCGGGCCGGTCGGGCCGGTCGGTGCGTTTCAAACAGGAAACGAACAAGTTCCTATTACGTCAAAAAAGCATCTGAAGCAAAAATTCCGCGCCCAAAAGCCGTGTTTGTATGTACAAACCAGATTTTTTCCATTATAATAGGAATAGCAAATCACACAAACTTCCGCCCTTTGCCTTATCGTGAACCATCAGGCTTAAGGAGGTGTCAGCATGGCAAAAAGCTGCAAAAATTTTTTACCATTCCATACGAAATACAAAATGATTTCTGGCACCACACTCTGAAGAAAAACACCGCCTCCCTGTCCGTTGTCAGCCTTATGATCATCGGAATGGAGACCTACAACATTTTCCGGGTGCTGTTCCTGTCACGTTCCGGCCTTTCCTCTGTCAATAACCGGATTTATTTCGGCATGTACAGCGTCCTGTTTCTTTCTGCAATCCTGTTTCTCTTTCTGGAACGCGCCTCGCGGCACGGCTCTGTCAGACTCCAATGGGCGTTCCAGTATGGCTGTGTGCTGTTTTTCCTTCTGTGGAATGTGGGGCTCAATACATATGACCTGATGCAAAATCCGGATGCCGAAATTTTAGTTCTTGTCACCGCCTTTTGGGGACTGGCCATGTTCGTCCAGATGCCGGCTCTGTACAGCATATTCTGTTACAGCCTGGGCTATATCCTCTTTATAATTTTTGCCGGGCCCATATTAACGTCCGGAACAGTGCTCAACCTGACTTTCTCAACGCTTGCAGCGGCTGCCGTATCCATAACAAACTGCCGCCATGCGGTTGATATGCTTTTGCAGCACCGGGAGCTGGATCTCACGAACCAGCGCCTCCAGGAGCTTCTCCAGACAGATCCCCTCACCGGGATTCTCACAAAAGCCGCGTTCCAGGAACGCGCAGAGCTCAGTCTCTCTTCCTGCGGGCCGGAGCGGCCGCTTGTCATGTTCATCGCCGATTTCGACAAATTTAAGCTCATCAACGATCACTACGGCCATCCCTGCGGCGACTACGTGCTGGCGGAAATGGGGCGCATCCTGAAAGAAGTTTTCCCAAACGCCATTGGAATCGGCCGTCTTGGCGGAGATGAATTTGCCGCCGTTATGAATGCCGGTGTATTTTCCCCTGCGGAAGGCGCCGATCCTGTGAACCGCCATTTAAGCCGTCTCTCATGGAACGGAGAGCCCCTTGACGCCTGCTGCAGCATGGGCGTCTGCCGCCTCAGCCGTGCCGGTGTTTCCTACGGGCAGGCGTATAAAGAAGCAGACAGCGCCCTGTACACGGCAAAGAAAAAAGGCAGGGGCTCCTGCCATCTCTGCGAACTGACATAATCCCAGCCCCCCAACTGCGGCAGGCGCTTTAAGCCGGCCGCTTTTTTCGTCCATAAATCCAGCGGATAAGACAAGCCGGCTTTCGCATAAACATGTTGGGAAGGAGGCGTATTTTTTATGAATCATCAGCAGATTTTAACAAAAGACATGCCGGCAGATCTCAGCGGCCTTAAGCTGGATCCGGCCATTCCTCCCGGCCTGCGGGCCGCCTATATTCAAAATACGGCCGGCAGCCTCTCCCAGTTTCATGTCGGCGGCATCCTTGTTTCTCTGGAATTTACCGACGGTGCGCCGCCCCTCTCTGATGTTCTTGCAGAATTCCTGCACCGCAGGGGCTGCGGCCTGTAAAGGAGGCATTCCATGACACAGAGCATCCGGTCTTCCCCTGCATTTTTCGCGGCTGGACGCAGGACATGGAACATCGCCGTTTACATCCGCCTTTCCAGAGAGGACGCCCGCTCGCCGGCCGAATCCGAGAGCGTTGCCAACCAGAGAGCCATCATCGAAGAGCACATCGCCGCTTTCGACGACGGCGACGAATACCGGATCGCCGGGGAATACGTGGATGACGGGATTTCCGGCACCACCGACGACGGGCGGGACGGCTTCCAGCGGATGCTGTCCGACATCTTGTGCGGCCGCATCAACTGCGTAATCGTCAAGGATCTGGCGCGTTCCTTCCGCAATTACAGCGATCAGGGCTACTATCTGGACGACTGGTTCCCGCGGCATGGCGTGCGCTTTATCTCCCTGTACCATCAGCCTCTCGACAGCTACAAGGAGCCGCGGGGCATGCGGAACATCGCCGTCCCCATCCAGGGCGTGCTCAACGAAAACCACTGCGCCGAGACATCCGATAAGGTGCGCGAAGTCTTTGACATGAAGCGCCGGAACGGGGAACACATCGGCTCCTTTGCCGTTTACGGATACATCAAAGCCCCCGGCAACAAAAACGCACTTGTCATCGACAGGGAGGCAGCCGCCGTTGTCCGGGATATTTTTTCCATGTTTTTAAACGGCATGAGCAAAAATGCCATTGTCCGCAGCTTAAACGGCTGCGGCATTTTAAGCCCCTCCGCCTACAAAAAAGAACGATTGGGGTTAAAATACCAGAATCCCAGGGTCGATCCTGCGAAGCCGTCCCTATGGTGCCCGGCTTCCGTCACGGCGATCCTCAAAAACCGCATGTACTGCGGGGACATGGTGCAGGGGCGCTGCCGGATGAAGAGCTATAAAATCCACATCCAGGAAGCTGTCCCGCAGGAAGAATGGTATGTCGTTGAAAATACCCACGAGCCCATCATCAGCCGGGACACGTTCCAAAAAACCCAGAAACTCCTGTCCATGAACATCCGAACAGGCCCAGGGCAGAACCAGCCCTATCTGTTCAGCGGCTTATTAAAATGCGCCGACTGCGGCAGGGCCATGACCCGCAGCAAGGCAGGAAATGCCGTCTACTACTACTGCCGGACTTACAAAGACTGCTCCAAAAACGCATGCACCAAGCATACCATCCGCCACGACCGTCTGGAGGCTGCTGTCCTCTTTGCTGTCAGGCTCCAGATTTATCTGGCCGCCGGCTGTACAAAGCTTCTGGAACAGGCAGTCCTCGCCGCCCCCTCCAGTCACCGCACCGAAACGCTCACGGAAGCCTTAAACCAAAAGGAGCGGGAACTTTCAAAAATTGCCAGGTACAAACAGGCCATTTACCAGGACTGGAAAGACGGCGAGATCACCCGCGACGATTACCGCCAGATGAAAGAGGACTATGAACGGCAGGCCAAAGAGCTTTCAGGCGCCGTCGAAGGGCTCCGGAGCGAAATAGAAAAGCCAGAGGCCAGAGAAGATACAGAAAATCAGCTCTTTTCCTCTCTGCAAAGAAGCCAGAATATAGATTCCCTGACACGCGATATCCTGCTCGAACTGGTGGATCAGATCATCATCAGGGAAGGCGGCCGCATTACCATCGTTTTCCGCTTTTCCGACGGCCTGTCCGCGCAGAAACCTTCTTAAATACTTTCCTTTTTCCAACGCCCCGGTCGGGCCTTCCGGGCCGGTTGGGCCAGCCGGGCCTTCCGCACCAGTTGCACCTGTTGCTCCTGCCGGCCCCTGCGGGCCGGTCGGGCCTGCCGCACCTGCTGCTCCTGTGGCTCCCGTCGCGCCGGTAGCTCCCGTCGCTCCTGCCGGGCCCTGCGGGCCGGTCGGGCCGGTCGGGCCAGTAACCGTTACCAGATTAAAGTCCGGAGACGAGCCGGGCGTTCCCGTCGGGTTGCTCCTGTTTACCTGGTACAGTGCGCCGTTAAAGTACAGCATGGTGCCTGCCGCATACGGAGTCCCGGCAACGAACTCTGTGACATTGTTAAGGCCTGCACCTGCCGGGCCTGTGGGGCCAGTTGGGCCAATCGGGCCTGCCGGGCCGGTAGCGCCTGTTGCGCCGGTAGCTCCCGTTGCGCCTGCCGGGCCCTGCGGGCCCTGGATCCCCTGGATTCCCTGTGGCCCCTGCGGGCCGGTCGGGCCTGCCGCACCTGGGATTCCCTGCGGCCCCTGCGGGCCCGGAACTCCCATCGGGCCGGTCGGGCCTATGGGCCCCGGCGCTCCCATTGGGCCGGTTGGGCCGACGACGCAGCAGTCATTGCTCGGGCAGCAGCAGCCGTCCATATTGTCTCCGCAGTTATCGTTGCTTCCGCAACATCCTGGATATCTGAAAAACATCTTTAAAACTCCTGTTTTCTTTTACCCTATCATATGTCGCTCCTCTCAATTTTGTCCCTTCCCATTTTCGATTCCGGCCAGATAGTTTCTGTTGGCCGCACAGGTGCTGCTCCCCGGCTTCCTCTGCTCCGCCATCTCATTAAAAAAAGCCGCTTCCTCAAACCGTCCCAGCCGCATCATGCAGGCACAGAGCCCCAGATATGGCACATAACCGTAAAAATCCGTCTGGATGAACCCGCCCTCCGGCCAAGGGCCGGCAAAGGAAACGGCTCTCCAGTACCAGGACGCTGCCGCCGCATACTGCTTTGCAGCAAAGTGCCAGGCGCCCAGATCACAATAAAGCTCCGGCGTCGGCCAGGACACGAGAAAGGCCGAATACAGAGCTTCAAGGGCCTGCTTCCGGTCTCCCAGCCTGCAAAGGCAGTCCGCCTTATGCCTGCACGCATCCAGCCGCTCCGCCATGCCGCCGCCCCCGCCGGAAAGGAAACGGTCGAACTGTCTGACTGCATCATGGTACCGTTTATGGTAGTATAGCTCTTTCCCATAATAATAAAGCTCCCTCGGCTCAAACGGTTCCCCGGCCCGGCGCATGGCCTCAAAAATCCGAAGGTTCCTTCCGGGATCCGGAGATTTCATTTTATGATGCTCGATCCTGATATTTTCCTTTGTGATGCGGCCAAAGGGCTGGATTGCCTCGTGGACACGCCCCCGCCATCTGGCGGCCGCACACCGTCTGATGATCCGCTCCCGGTAAAAAGAAAGTGTGGGATTTCCTGCCTCATCAAAAGCCACGTCATAAGGGAGCATGACAACGTCCGGCCGCTCCGTATCCAACCGCCCCTTAAGCTCCAAAAGCCGTTCCCGCTCCCTGTCCGGAACCACGTCGTCGGCATCCAGCCACATCAGATATTCCATACGCCCCTTGGAAAACGAAAAGTTCCGCGCAGCAGAAAAGTCCTCCTGCCACAAAAAATCATAGACCTGATCGGTAAATTCCCTGGCCGCAGCCTTTGTCCCGTCGCAGGAACCCGTATCGACTACGATGATCTCATCCACCGCCTGGCAGATGCTTGAAAGGCAGCGGGCGAGAACCTCCTCTTCATCCTTTGCAATCATGCAGAGACTGATGGCTGCCATATCCGGACTCCCGCTCTTCTTTCTATACTATATGCCGCGAAACCCTGGCCGCCCGGAAAATAATTCCCAAAATCCATTGAATGTTTCCGTAAAAAGGCTTAAAATGGAAACCAGATAAAAAAACAGGGGGTATCACCAATGAAACTTGTGATTATTGAGCCTTTGGGCGTAAATGACGAAAAACTTCTTTCCATGGCAAAGGACATGCTTCCGTCCGACCTGGAAATCCAGTATTATAATACCCGCGTCACCGACACGGAAACCCTGATTGAGCGCGGAAAAGACGCCGACATCATCGCGGTCTCCAACCTCCCGATGAACGCCGACGTCATAAACGGCTGCAAAAACTTAAAAATGCTCTCCGTGGCCTTCACCGGCGTCGACCACATCGCCATGGATGCCTGCAAAGCAAACCATGTCCTCGTGAGCAACTGCGCCGGCTACTCCACCGCAGCCGTGGCCGACCTGGTATTCGGCATGGTAATCGCGCTGTACCGCCGGATGGTTGCCTGCAACGACGTTGTGAGAAAGGGCGGCACAAAAGACGGCCTTGTCGGATTTGAGCTGGAGGGCAAAAAATTCGGCGTCATCGGAACCGGCGCCATCGGCCTGCGCGTGGCCGAAATTGCAAAAGCCTTCGGCTGCGAGGTTCTCGCATACAGCCGCACCAAAAAGGACATTCCCGGCATCCGCTACGTGGATATGGACACGCTCCTTTCCGAGAGTGACATCGTCTCCGTCCACACGCCGTTAAACGACTCCACCTGCGGCCTCATCGGAAAAGATGAGCTTGCAAAGATGAAGACTTCCGCTATCTTAATCAACACGTCCCGCGGCCCCGTTGTCGACAGCCAGGCCCTGGCCGACGCGTTAAATGCCGGAGACCTGGCAGGCGCCGGCATCGACGTCTTTGAAATGGAACCGCCGGTACCGGAAAATCACCCGCTTCTTACGGCAAAGAACGTGATTGCGACGCCGCATGTGGCCTTTGCCACAAAAGAGGCCCTGGAAAAGCGCGCCGTCATCGTCTTCGACAATATTGACAAATGGATCAAGGGAACGCCGCAGAACGTCATGTAAGCGTTTTTTCGATATTAAAAAGGAGCATCCGCAGATGCTCCTTTTTTCCGTTCCATATTTTCTTACAGCGCCGGTGTCGTAACGTCCTCGTAGCCTTCCGTAGACGGAATTACGAAATCAACCGGCTGTCCCGGGTTGTTGTAAACCAGAGACATATCCAGCTTGCAGTTCAGGCTTTCCGACGCTCCGGTCTCCGGATCCGTAACGATCATATCCATATCCATATAGATCCGCTCACTGGTACAATATCCGCTCTCGTCAATGACGGCCTCGCCGTTTGTGATGTTGATCCGGTAATCGACGCTGCCGAGCAGGTCTTCCATTCCGGCCGTCCCCATCACCTGATTCAGATACGAATTGATTTCTTCCATACCGACCTCATAGGAGATGACAGTCTTTCCGCCCTCTGTCCGCATCTGCATATTTTCCATAAGATTTTCATCGACGTTGACCAGCTCCATGTTGCTCTGGGCATCCTCAAGGGCCTCCGCCATCGGCATGGCCTCTTTAACCTTCATGCCCATCATGTCGATATAATAGTAGCCGTCCGTGTAGAACATGGAATACGGCATCTCCATTCCCAGCATCGTCATATTGCCGTCTGACACGAATTCGATATCGCCGGTCTGGGCGCCTTTGAGCTTCAGGTTCATAACCATGTCCATGTTAATCGCAGTGTCCGCCTCGGACATGGACATTTTATAGACAACGGAGGCGTCCATGCTGTCGACCGCGTTCATCTTATCCTGGGCTGCGCGGTAAACGGACATGGGATCCGACATGTCTGCGGCCGGCTGTTCGGTCTCCTCCTGCACCGCTTCCGTCTGTTCCCCTGCGGGCGCCGTCACTTCCACGGCCTTCGTCTGAACCTTTCCGTTCACGATCCATGCGCCGTTTCCGTCCACCTCATAGCCGTCCACATAGCCATGCTCGCCGAGCATATAGCCGTCGGTTCCGAAATAATAGCACTCCGCAATGCCGTCCTGGTTTCCGTCGAGCCAGTACCAGCCGTTTTTCGCATAGCTCCCGTCGTCGTTCTCGTACCACCAGCCGTTCATATCATTATGCCACTGGCCGGCAAGTGCCGGGAATGACGCCGCCAGTGTCAGCGCAGCAGCCGACACGGCAATTTTTTTCCAAGCCTTCATATTTTGTCAATCCTCCTTAAAGAACGGCCAATTAAAGCGTGGAAGCATCGCGGGTCTGGACAGCCCCATTGATTGTCCAGGCGCCGTTGTCATCTACGGTATAGCCGTCTGCATAGCCATGGTCGTTTACCATGTAGCCGTCATGTCCGAAATAATAGCACTCGGCAATCCCGTCGCCGTTTCCGTCAAGCCAGTGCCAGCCGTCGTCCAGGTATCCGCCGTCGTCCGTTCCATACCACCAGCCGTTCATGTCGTAATTCCACTGGCCGGCAAAGGATGTGAATGCCATCGCAAGCGTCATCGGAATTGCAATCAGCAAAGCCTTGTTTAATTTTCTCATACAAATTCCTCCATTTCTTTTTTCTTAATGAATATGAAAATATTATAGAAGAATTTCTTAATTTTTTCAATAGATTTCTGCTGAATTTTCAAAAAATATGAACTTTTACGCGTTTTTTACAACCTGCGCGTAGTGCTCCGGATCCGTATCGCCCTCCGTGGAGAACATCAAAATCCGCGCCGATTTATCAAGCCCCATGGCCTTCCGGTACTCCGCGTATTCCGGCTTCGTGCAGAGGCTCATGATAAGCCCCAGGCCCACGGCTCCCGACTCGCCGGAAACAACAGGCGCATCGCTCCCCTCCGGATGGGCATAGGACTTCATCCCAAGCTCCGTCACCCAGTCGGGGCAGGAAACGTAAAACGATGCAAAATCTTTAAGAATCGGCCAGATGCAGAGGTTCACCTCGCCGCAGTTTAATCCGGCCATGACCGTCTGCGGGTTCCCGCCGATGGCGACCCGCTCTCCGGCCTTTGCAGATGCCATGACGCAGGCAGACTCATCGGCCTCGATGATGGCCGCCTTCGGGCACTTTTCTCCGAGGACATTGACAAAATATCCCAAAACGCCTCCGGCCATGGTGCCGACGCCTGCCTGGAGGAACACATGGGTCGGAAGCCCGGCGCCGGCCGCCTCCATCTGCTCAAGGGCCTCCTGGGCCATAGTCATATAGCCCTGGGCGATCAGGTTCGGGATCCTGGTGTAGCCGTCAAAGCCCGTATCCTGGACGAAATAATAGCCGTTCTCCCTCGCAAACTGATAGGCATACCGCACCGTATCGTCGTAGTTCCAGTCCGTCACCGTCACCTTCGTCTCGCCGATGGCCGCGATGGCGTCTACCCGGCACTGCCTGGAGCCCTTTGGCATGAACACGAACGCACGCCCGCCCGCCTTATAAGCCGACCAGGCCACGCCTTTCCCGTGGTTCCCGTCGGTGGCCGTCACAAAGACCTTCCCCTTTCCGCCGGGAAACGCCGGATGCACCGTCCCGCCCTCATCGGAAACAGCCTCGGCGCAGAACATGTCTCCCGCTTCCCCGGCGTCTTCTTCCAGCAGGCAGTGGATCGCATAGGACGCGCCAAGCGCCTTAAAAGCCTTGAGCCCGAACCGCTTCGACTCGTCCTTTACATAAATCCCGCCGACGCCAAGCTTTTTCGCCATGGAATCCAGAGAAACAAGCGGCGTCTGTTCATACTCAGAAAGCGACTTATGAAACGCCCGGACTTTGTCCCCCTCGGCCTTAGTCAGGAACTCCGGCGCCTCGCCGCCTTTTCTCTCCCCCTGATACATTGTGATTGTCTCATTCATGCCAATTCCCTCCATACCTTTTTATTTGCCTGGGAAACGCGGATAAAACCGCCGCCTCCCTAAACGTAAGACTGTTCCACCTGGACGACGGCAAAATAATTTTCCCATGTCTCGTCCACCAGCCGTTCAATCCCCTCTCTCACCTCGTCGTTGCTCAGAGGAAAGCCGAAGGGCACAACGGCGTCAAAAATCAGGTTCGTGTGGGTCGGCCCCTGCACCATGCGGAAATCATGGATGGAAATCTCCGGGTACCGCTCCTTTAACCGGTTTACCAGCACGGCCTTCGTCTCCTCCACGGTCTTATTGTTGACCTCGATGGGATCCATATGGATCACCGACTCACAGCCTAACTTCTGGTTCAGCTCCTTTTCAATCCTGTCGATGACATCATGGATCTCAAAAATATCGCAGTCGCCCGACACCTCGCCGTGGAGCGAAATCATCCGTCTTCCAGGGCCATAATCGTGGACAACCAGGTCGTGAATCCCCAAAATTTCCGGATGGGCCATGACCGTGCTCTTAATCTCCTCCACGAACTCGGCCGACGGCGGCTCGCCAAGAAGCGGGTTCAACGTGTCCCTTGCCGCACTGTATCCGGCATAAAGGACAAACCCGGCTACGAGAAGGCCGCACCAGCCGTCGATATTCTTCCCTGTCACATACGTTACGCCCATGGAAAGCAGCACGGCAGTCGTCGCCGCAGAATCGCTTAAGCTGTCCATGGCCGTCGCCTTCATGGCCTCCGATCCGATTTTCTTTCCGATGGAACGGTTGTATAAACACATGTAAAGCTTCACAGCGATGGACGCCACAAGAATCGCCATGGAAAGCGTCCCGGCCGCCACCGGCTCGGGGTGCAGGATCTTTTCCACCGAGCTTTTAAACAGCTCGGCTCCCATGAGAATGATAATCATGGACACGCCGAAGCCGGATATGTACTCGATCCGCCCATGGCCAAAGGGATGGCCGGCATCCGCCTTCATCCCGGAAAACTTGAAGCCCACCAGCGTGATGAATGACGAACCGGCGTCGGAAAGGTTATTGAAAGCATCGGCCGTGATGGCGATGGAACCGCTGATGACACCGGCCAGATACTTTCCGGCAAACAGAAGGACGTTGAGCCCGATGCCCACCAGGCTGCAAAGCATCCCGTAGGCGCGCCGCACCTCGCCGTTTTCCGTCTGGTCCCTGTTTTTGATAAAGATACCTGATAATAATGTTATCATATCAAAATTCCTCTTGCAATGATTATTAGTCCGGACGAACCTTCCGGATATGCAGAAAGAGCCCCGTTTTCGGAACTCTTTCTGTATCGTTTCTGATTAAATTTCCTGGGTATCGTCCTCGTTTAAGATGATCTCCTCGGCTTCCCCGATGGGAGCGTCCTCAAGGGGCTCCTCGGAAAACTCCTGGATCTCCTCCGGCTCTTCCTCCACCTTGTCGTTTCCAAGGCGGATGTCGCGGTAGCGCTTCATACCCGTACCGGCCGGGATCAGCTTACCGATGATGACGTTCTCTTTCAAGCCGATCAGGTGGTCAACCTTGCCGTTGATGGCCGCCTCGGTCAGAACCTTGGTGGTCTCCTGGAAGGAAGCCGCCGATAAGAAGGAGTCGGTTGCCAGAGAGGCCTTCGTGATACCGAGCATCACCTGCTTGCCCTCTGCCGGCTTCTTGCCTTCTGCCTCCAGAGCTTCGTTCATCTCGTTGAACTCCAGCACATCCATGGATGTTCCCGGAAGGACATCGGAATCTCCGCTCTCCTCGATGCGGATCTTCTTTAACATCTGGCGCACAATCATCTCCACGTGCTTGTCGTTGATCTCAACGCCCTGGAGACGGTAGACACGCTGTACCTCGCGGATCATGTAATCCTGTACGGCGCGGACGCCCTTGATCTTTAAGAGGTCATGCGGGTTGATGCTTCCTTCTGTCAGCTCGTCGCCGGCCTCTAAAACCTGGCCGTCCTGAACCTTGATCCTGGATCCGTAGGGGATCAGGTAGGTCTTGGAGTTGCCAGTCTCGTTGTCGGTCACGATAATCTCGCGCTTCTTCTTTGTATCCTTGATGGCAACTACGCCGCCGAACTCTGCGATGATCGCAAGTCCCTTCGGACGTCTTGCCTCGAAAAGCTCCTCGACACGCGGAAGACCCTGTGTGATATCGCCGCCGGCAACGCCGCCCGTATGGAAGGTACGCATGGTAAGCTGGGTACCCGGCTCACCGATGGACTGGGCTGCAATGATGCCGACTGCCTCGCCCACCTGAACCGGCTGGCCCGTCGCCATGTTGGCGCCGTAGCACTTGGCGCAGACACCGATGTGGCACTTGCACGTTAAGACGGTACGGATCTTCACGGAATCTCTTCCTAATTTCTGAAGCACTTCCATGACGGCATGGGCGCGCTTCGGCGTACACATGTGGTTCGCCTTCACAACCACCTCGCCCGTATCCGGGTCAACGATGGTCTCTGCGATATAGCGGCCTGTCAGACGCTCTTCCAGGCTCTCGATGGTCTCTTTTCCGTCCGCGAACGCCTTGATCTCCATGTACGGGATTTCCTTGCCCTCGCAGCAGTCGGTCTCACGGATGATGAGATCCTGGGAAACGTCAACGAGACGTCTCGTCAGATATCCGGAGTCGGCCGTACGGAGAGCCGTATCGGAAAGGCCTTTTCTGGCGCCGTGTGCGGAAATGAAGTACTCCAGTACGTCAAGACCTTCACGGAAGTTGGACTTGATCGGGAGCTCGATGGTGTGTCCCGTCGTATCTGCCATGAGGCCTCGCATACCGGCAAGCTGTTTGATCTGCTTATCGGAACCACGGGCTCCGGAGTCCGCCATCATGAAGATGTTGTTGTATTTGTCAAGACCTGTCAGAAGGTCATGGGTAAGCTGGTCGTCAGTCTCCTTCCAGGTGTCGATAACCTCTTTGTACCGCTCCTCCTCAGTGATGAGGCCGCGGCGGAAGTTCTTGGCAATCCGGTCAACGGTTGCCTCGGCGTCTGCAAGAAGCTGCTTCTTGGAAGCCGGAACGGTCATGTCGGAAATGGATACGGTCATGGCCGCTCTTGTGGAATATTTGTAGCCGATGGCCTTGATGTCGTCTAAGGTGATGGCCGTCTGGATGGCCCCGTGGGTGTTGATGACTTTCTCAAGGATCTGCTTTAACTGTTTTTTCTTTACGAGGAAGTCGATTTCCGGCTTTAACTCGTTGCCCGGGATGGAACGATCCACAAAGCCGAGATCCTGCGGAATGATCTCATTGAACAGGATACGGCCGACGGTGGTTTCCACAACGCCGGTCAGCGTCCGTCCGTCCGGCATGGTCTTCGTCACGCGCACCTTGATTCTTGCATGCAGCGTCACGACGCCGTTTTCATAGGCCAGAATCGCCTCATTGGGGCTCTTGAAGAACTTGCCTTCGCCTTCTGCGCCGGGACGGTCCTGGGTCAGGTAGTAGATACCGAGAACCATATCCTGAGACGGAACGGCAACGGGGCCGCCGTCCGACGGCTTTAACAGGTTGTTGGGCGAAAGTAAGAGGAACCGGCACTCCGCCTGGGCTTCTACGGAAAGCGGAAGGTGTACGGCCATCTGGTCGCCGTCGAAGTCGGCGTTGAAGGCGGTACAAACAAGCGGATGAAGCTTGATGGCCTTGCCTTCTACCAGGATCGGCTCGAAGGCCTGGATTCCAAGACGGTGCAGGGTAGGCGCACGGTTTAACATAACCGGGTGCTCCTTGATGACGTCTTCCAGCACATCCCAAACCTCGGGCTGGAGACGCTCCACCATCTTTTTCGCGTTTTTGATATTGTGGGCAGTCCCGTTTGCCACAAGCTCCTTCATAACGAAGGGCTTGAACAGCTCGATGGCCATCTCCTTCGGGAGGCCGCACTGGTAAATCTTAAGCTCCGGCCCGACGACGATAACGGAACGTCCCGAGTAGTCAACACGTTTTCCGAGAAGGTTCTGACGGAAACGTCCCTGTTTTCCCTTTAACATGTCGGAAAGGGACTTTAAGGCACGGTTTCCGGGGCCCGTTACGGGGCGCCCTCTCCTGCCGTTGTCGATCAGGGCGTCAACGGCCTCCTGGAGCATTCTCTTCTCGTTTCTTACGATGATATCCGGCGCGCCAAGCTCAAGGAGCCTTGCGAGACGGTTGTTTCTGTTGATGATTCTTCTGTAAAGGTCATTTAAGTCGGATGTTGCGAAACGGCCGCCGTCAAGCTGTACCATCGGGCGGAGATCCGGCGGGATTACCGGGATCACGTTCATAATCATCCACTCCGGCTTGTTTCCGGAATTGCGGAAGGCCTCAACCACCTCGAGGCGCTTGATGATGCGCGCCCGCTTCTGGCCGGTGGAATCTGCCAAAGCTTTTCTTAAATCCTCGGAATCTTTTTCCAGGTCGATGGCCTGCAAAAGCTCCTGGATGGCCTCGGCGCCCATTCCTACGCGGAAGGTGCCGTAGCCGTATTTCTCAACGGCATCACGGTACTCTTTCTCGGAGAGCACCTGCTTTAACTGAAGGCCGGTCGTTCCGGCATCCAGTACGATATACGATGCAAAGTAAAGGACTTTCTCCAGGACTCTCGGGGAGATATCGAGAATCAGGCCCATACGGCTCGGGATCCCCTTAAAGTACCAGATATGGGAGACCGGGGCGGCCAGAGCAATGTGTCCGATACGCTCGCGGCGCACGCTTGCCTTCGTCACCTCGACGCCGCAGCGGTCGCAGATAACGCCCTTGTATCTGATCTTCTTATATTTCCCGCAGTGACACTCCCAGTCCTTGCTCGGTCCGAAGATCCGCTCGCAGAACAGGCCGTCCTTTTCCGGCTTTAACGTCCTGTAATTGATGGTTTCCGGCTTTTTAACCTCGCCGTGGGACCATTCCAGGATCTTTTCCGGAGAAGCAAGTCCGATGCGGATCGCGTCAAATGTCATCGGCTGATAAGTTTCATTTGTCTCAGGCATGAACGGTACTCCCTTCTATTCATTATCGTTAATGGTGTAGTCGTCGTCAATGAGATCCTCGTCGTCTGCACCCTCATCCTCTGTATAGTCGTCGTCCTCCACGCTCACAAGCTCGTCGCCCTTGAATTCCTGCTGCTGGTAGCCGTAGCTTCCGAAGGAGTCTTCTTCGTTGTAGCGTCTGTCGCCCTCGATGATGGAGCGCAGGTCGGTGTCGCCGTAGTCGATAGTCTCGGTCATCTCTACCTCCTCGCCGTCGTCACGCAGCACGCGCACGTCGAGGCCGAGAGACTGGAGCTCCTTTAACAGTACCTTGAAGGACTCCGGAATACCCGGCTCCGGAATGTTCTCGCCCTTGATGATGGCCTCGTAGGTCTTCACACGGCCCACGACGTCGTCGGACTTGACTGTTAAGATTTCCTGGAGCGTATAGGATGCACCGTATGCCTCGAGGGCCCAAACCTCCATCTCGCCGAAACGCTGGCCGCCGAACTGGGCTTTTCCGCCGAGAGGCTGCTGGGTTACGAGGGAGTATGGTCCCGTGGAACGTGCATGGATCTTATCGTCTACCAGGTGGTGAAGCTTCAGGTAATGCATGTGTCCGATGGTAGTCGGGCTGTCGAAATACTCGCCGGTGCGGCCGTCGCGGAGAAGGACTTTTCCGTCTCTCTGGATCGGCACGCCCTTCCAGAGGGCACGATGCTCCAGATTATTGCCGAGATATTCCATAACCTCCGGCTTAATCAGGTCTTTGTACTTCTCCTGGAAGTCTTCCCATTCCATGTTCACATAGTCGTTTGCAAGCTCTAAGGTATCCTGGATGTCGTTCTCGTCAGCACCGTCGAAGACAGGCGTTGCGACGTTGAAGCCGAGGGCTTTGGCCGCAAGGCTTAAGTGGATCTCAAGCACCTGCCCGATGTTCATACGGGACGGCACGCCCAGGGGGTTCAGCACAATGTCGAGCGGACGTCCGTTCGGAAGGAACGGCATATCCTCAACAGGCAGCACGCGGGAAACAACACCCTTGTTTCCGTGACGGCCGGCCATCTTATCACCCACGGAGATCTTACGTTTCTGTGCAATATAGATACGGACGGACTGGTTCACGCCGGGAGCCAGCTCATCGCCGTTTTCTCTTGTAAATACCTTGGCATCCACAATAATGCCGTATGCGCCGTGAGGCACCTTCAAGGAGGTATCACGGACTTCTCTTGCCTTCTCACCGAAGATGGCGCGCAGGAGCCGCTCCTCTGCGGTCAGCTCAGTCTCTCCCTTCGGAGTTACCTTTCCAACCAGGATATCACCGGCACGAACCTCGGCACCGATGCGGATGATTCCGCGCTCGTCAAGGTCTTTCAAGGCATCTTCGCCGACGCCCGGAACGTCTCTCGTGATCTCTTCCGGCCCCAGCTTCGTGTCGCGGGCCTCTGCCTCGTACTCCTCGATGTGGACGGAGGTGTAGACATCGTCCTGAACCAGCTTTTCGCTTAACAGGACAGCGTCCTCGTAGTTGTAGCCCTCCCAGGTCATGAAGCCGATTAACGGGTTCTTTCCAAGGGCAATCTCACCGTTGTTGGTGGACGGGCCGTCTGCGATTACCTCGCCTGCCTCCACATGGTCTCCCTTGTAGACGATGGGCTTCTGGTTGTAGCAGTTGGACTGGTTGCTTCTCGTAAATTTCGTAAGACGGTAAACGTCGCGGTTCCCGTCGGAATCTCTCTTAATGATGATCTCGTTGGAAGCGGAACGCTCCACCACGCCGGCGTTCTTTGCAAGGACGCAGACACCGGAGTCTACGGCAGCCTTTGCCTCGATACCGGTTCCGACAACAGGCGCCTCCGTCTTAAGAAGCGGAACGGCCTGACGCTGCATGTTGGAACCCATCAGGGCACGGTTGGCATCGTCGTTCTCCAGGAACGGGATCATGGAAGTTGCCACGGAGAATACCATCTTCGGGGATACGTCCATCAGGTCGATGGAACGCTTCTGGAACGAAGAGGTTTCCTCACGGAAACGTCCGGAAATATTGTTGTGGACAAAGTGTCCGTCCTCGTCAAGCGGTTCGTTGGCCTGGGCCACGATGAAATTGTCTTCCTCGTCGGCCGTCAGGTAAACCACCTCGTCCGTAACCCTCGGGTTTGCCGGATCGCTCTTGTCGATGGTGCGGTAGGGTGCCTCAACGAAGCCGTACTGGTTCACCCTCGCATAGGTGGCCAGGGAGTTGATCAGACCGATGTTCGGTCCCTCAGGCGTCTCGATGGGGCACATACGGCCGTAGTGGGTGTAGTGTACGTCTCGAACCTCGAAACCGGCACGGTCCCTGGAAAGACCGCCGGGGCCCAGGGCGGAGAGACGTCTCTTGTGGGTCAGCTCGGAAAGCGGATTGTTCTGATCCATGAACTGAGAAAGCTGGGAGCTTCCGAAGAATTCCTTCACAGCCGCCGTCACAGGCTTGATGTTGATTAAGGACTGGGGCGTGATGCCGTCCATGTCCTGAGTCGTCATACGCTCGCGGACGACTCTCTCCATCCTGGAAAGCCCGATGCGGTACTGGTTCTGCAAAAGCTCGCCGACAGCACGGATTCTTCTGTTTCCGAGGTGGTCGATATCATCTTTTGTACCGATTCCGTACTCCAGATGCATATTATAGTTAATGGAAGCGATGATGTCTTCCTTTGTAATGTGCTTCGGGATCAGGTCGTGGATGTTCTTATGGAGTTCCGCCTTTAATTCCTCTTCGGACATATCCCCTGCTTTTTCCAGGATACCGGAAAGCACCGGGTAGAATACTAACTCCGAAACACCGATCTCAGCCGGATCGAAATCCACCCAGGCGGCAAGATCCACCATCATGTTGGAAAGGACTTTTACATTCCTCTCCTCGGTCTGGATCCAGACACAGGGAACGGCCGCGTTCTGGATCTCAATGGCCTTCTCCTTCGTCACCGTCGTACCGGCCTCAGCAAGGATTTCCCCGGTCGCCGTGTTCACCACGTCCTCGGCTAATATCTGGCCGACGATGCGGTTCTTGAAGTGAAGCTTCTTATTAAATTTATAGCGTCCGACCTTCGCAAGATCGTATCTTCTCGGGTCGAAGAACATGCTGTTAAGCAGGCTCTCCGCGCTGTCCACGGAAAGCGGCTCGCCGGGACGGATCTTCTTATATAACTCCAGAAGGCCGTCCTGATAATTGTCGGAGGTATCTTTTCCGAAGCTTGCAAGGATCTTCGGCTCTTCTCCGAACAGGTCGATGATCTCCGCATTGGTACCGAATCCCAATGCGCGGACGAGTACCGTCACCGGCACCTTTCTCGTCCTGTCGACGCGGGCATAGAAAACATCGTTGGAATCGGTCTCGTACTCGAGCCATGCACCGCGGTTCGGGATTACGGTACAGGAGTAAAGCTCCTTACCGATCTTGTCGTGGTCGATTCCGTAATAGATTCCAGGGGAACGTACTAACTGGCTGACAATGACACGTTCCGCGCCGTTAATCACGAATGAACCGGTATCCGTCATTAACGGAAGGTCACCCATGAAAATCTCGTGTTCGTTGATTTCATCTTTATCCTTGTTGCAGAGTCTTACCTTGACCTTTAAGGGCGCAGCGTAAGTCGCATCCCGTTCCTTGCACTCCTCAATCGTATATTTGATATCATCCTTACATAATGTAAAGTCCACGAATTCCAGGCTCAGATGACCAGCAAAGTCCGCGATTGGGGAAATGTCCTCGAAGACTTCCTTCAGGCCTTCATCGAGAAACCACTGGTAGGAATTCTTCTGGATTTCGATCAGGTTGGGCATCTCGAGAACTTCTTTCTGTCTCGAGTAGCTCATTCTTACGCTCTTGCCGGCCGGCACCGGACGTATTCTGCTTTTCTCCATTGACGTTTCACCCCTGTTTTCTTTCTATATAATAACTATTTTTGGGCATAATGGTACCCTTAGGCACACGATACCATAATAGTGCACATTTCATCTTATCATGCAGTTGTCAATATGTCAAGAAAGATTTCCTCTATTTTTTAAAAATGAATTTTTTATACTTTTTTGCCTGTATCTCCTTTGTTTATTATGCATAAACGCTCTTGTATCTTTCCCTGTCTTTGTGATAAAATTGACAATATCATAATCGGACAAAAAAGCAGAGAGGAGAATTTACTTTGAGTCAGACAAGCATTGAAACACTTGATGGGATCCTGGCCGCCCACAACTATGACCCATCTCTTGTCATCGGCATCATGCAGGACATCCAGCGGGAATACCACTACCTCCCCCAGGACGCGCTCACCTATGCGGCGAAAAAGCTCGGCATCAGCGAGGCGAAAATCTACGGTGTGGCGACCTTCTACGAAAACTTTTCCCTGGAACCGAAGGGGAAATACATCATCAAGGTCTGTGACGGCACGGCATGCCATGTGAGAAAGTCCGTCCCGATCCTGGAGGAAATCCGAAAACAGCTCGGCGTTACCGACAAAAAGCCAACCACCGACGACATGATGTTCACGGTGGAGACCGTATCCTGCCTCGGCGCATGCGGCCTGGCCCCTGTCTGTACCGTCAATGACCACGTCTATCCGTCCATGACGCCGGAGAAGGCCCGTCAGATGTTAAAGGAAATCCGTGAAAAGGAGGGCATGACCGAATGATTATCACACGCATCAATACACGGGAAGAGCTGGAAAAAAAGCGCGAAGATTTTAAGCGCGCTCTAAACGCCCAGAGAAAGCAGATCTTAATCTGCGGCGGTACGGGCTGTGTGGCCGGCGGTTCCTTAAAAATATATGACCGGTTAAAAGAGCTTATGGAGGAGCGGGATATCCGCTGCACGCTTCAGATTGAAGAGGAGGCGCACGACGAGAGCGTGGGGCTTAAAAAGAGCGGCTGCCACGGCTTCTGCGAGATGGGGCCTCTCCTTCGGATCGAGCCTATGGGCTGGCTTTACATAAAAGTAAAGGTGGAGGACTGCGAAGACATTTTAGAGCAGAGCATCTTAAATGACAACGTCGTCGACCGCCTGGTTTACCGTGACAAGGACGGAAAGCCCTATAAAAGACAGGAGGACATCCCGTTCTACAAACAGCAGACCCGCGTGGCCTTGGAGCACTGCGGCCACATCAACGCCGAGTCCATCCGCGAATACATCGCCGTCGGCGGTTACAGCGCCGTCGCCAAGGCGCTTTTTGACATGACGCCGGAAGAAGTTGTCGAAGAAATCTCCGAGGCCGGGCTCAGGGGCCGCGGCGGCGCCGGCTTCCCGACCGGAAAGAAGTGGAGCCAGGTGCTCCGCCAGGAGGAGCCGGAAAAATATATCGTCTGCAACGGTGATGAAGGCGACCCCGGCGCATTCATGGACCGCTCCATGATGGAAGGCGACCCCCACCGTGTCATCGAGGGCATGATCATCGCCGGCATCGCCACAAAGGCCCACAACGGCTATATCTACGTCCGCGCCGAGTACCCGCTTGCCGTCGAGCGTCTCTCCATCGCCATCGAGCAGGCCAGGGACCGCGGGCTTCTCGGAAAGAATATCTTAAATTCCGGCTTTGATTTTGACATCAAGATCAGCCAGGGCGCCGGCGCCTTCGTCTGCGGCGAGGGAAGCGCCCTCACGGCTTCCATCGAGGGAAACCGCGGCATGCCCCGCGTCAAGCCGCCGCGTACCGTGGAACACGGCCTCTTTGACAAGCCGACCGTATTAAATAACGTGGAAACCTACTGCAACGTGGCCCCGATCATCAACCGCGGCGCCGCCTGGTATAAGACCATCGGCCCCGACAACAACCACGGCACAAAGGCTTTCGCCCTGACAGGAAACGTCAACAACACCGGCCTCATCGAGGTTCCCATGGGCACGACGCTCCGCCAGATCATCTACGACATCGGCGGCGGCGTAAAGGGCGGGGAGTTTAAGGCCGTCCAGATCGGCGGGCCCTCCGGCGGCTGCCTCTGCATCAGCGCCACGGAAGACCATCTGGACATGCACCTGGATTTTGACTCTCTCCAGGAAGTCGGCGCCATGATCGGCTCCGGCGGCCTCGTCGTCATGAACGATAAAAGCTGCATGGTGGAGGTCGCCAGGTTCTTCATGAACTTCACCCAGAACGAATCCTGCGGAAAATGCGTCCCCTGCCGTGAGGGCACCAAGCGGATGTTGGAGCTTCTCACCGACATCGTCGAGGGCCGCGGCACGCCGGAACATATTGACCTGTTGGAGGATCTCTCTTCCACTATCTCCGAGACGGCTCTCTGCGGCCTCGGCAAATCGGCACCGTCGCCGGTCAGCAGTACCTTAAAATACTTCCGGGATGAGTACCTGGCCCATGTAATCGACAAGAAATGTCCGGCCGGCCAGTGCAAGGCCCTCGTTTCCCTCCGGATCGATCCTGAGCTCTGCCGCGGCTGTACGAAGTGTGCGAGACTCTGTCCTGTCGGAGCCATCTCCGGCACCGTGAAGCAGCCTCACGTCATTGACCAGGAGAAATGCATCAAGTGCCGGGCCTGCATCGACGGCTGCAGCTTCGGCGCCGTAAAAGAAGTGTAGGAGGGGAATGAAATGGCAAAATACATGATTATTGACGGACTCCGCGCAGAGTTCACCGACGAAAAAAACATCCTTCAGGTTATACGGAAAGTCGGCATCAGCATTCCGACCTTCTGCTACTATTCGGATCTCTCCATCTACGGCGCCTGCCGCATGTGCGTGGTTGAGGACGAACGGGGCGGCATCATCGCCTCCTGCTCCACGCCGCCGAAGGACAAGATGGTGATCCGCACCAATACGCCGAAGCTGCACCACCACAGGAAGATGATTCTGGAGCTTCTTCTGGCATCCCACTGCCGCGACTGTACGGTCTGCGAGAAGAACCAGAAATGCCAGCTCCAGTTCCTTGCAAGGCGGTTCGGCCTCGACCATATCCGCTTTCAGAACAACCGGCCCAACTATCCTATCGACGATTCGTCCCATTCCATCGTCCGGGATGCCAACAAGTGCATTCTCTGCGGCGACTGCGTCCGCATGTGCAACGAGATTCAGCACGTGGGAGCCATCGACTTCACCCACCGCGGCTCCAACATGATGGTTGCGCCGGCCTTTAATAAAAAACTGGCGGAGACGGAATGTGTGAACTGCGGCCAGTGCGCGGCTGTCTGCCCCACAGGCGCCATCACCATAAAGAAAAATACGGCCGACGTCTGGAAGGCCATCTACAACCCGATGAAGCGCGTGATCGCCCAGGTGGCCCCGGCTGTTCGGGTGGCTCTCGGCGAGGAATTCGGCATGAAGCCCGGTGAAAACACCATCGGAAAGATTTACACGGTGCTTCATATGATCGGCTTCGACCTGGCCTTTGATACCAGCGTCAGCGCTGACATGACAATCATCGAGGAGACAAACGAGCTGGCTGAAAAGCTGGAAAAGCATGGGGACGCAAAATATCCGCTGTTTACCTCCTGCTGCCCGGCATGGATCCGTTTTGCGGAGACGAAGCACCCGGAGCTGCTGCCGTATATCTCCACCAGCAAATCCCCGATGGAAATGTTCGGCGCCGTTTTGAAGGAATATTATAAGCCGTCCGACGAAGAATGCGGCTTAGAGACTTACAATGTCGCCATCATGCCGTGTACGGCGAAAAAGGCCGAAGCGGCCAGGGAGGAATTTGTGAGAAACGGCGTCCGCGACATCGACGCGGTCATCACCACGAAGGAGCTGGCCGCCATGATCCGCGAGCTGGGCATCCAGTACCCGGAGCTTGAGCCGAGCGCACCTGACATGCCGTTTTCCATCCGCTCCGGCGGCGGCGTGATCTTCGGCGCCAGCGGCGGCGTCACCGAGGCGGCGCTCAGACGTGTGGCCGAGAGAAACAACGCTGCTCTCCAGGAAATCGAATACTCCGGTGTCCGCGGCCTGGACGGCATCAAGAAGATTTCCATCGATGTGGGCGAAAAGACGCTTCATGCCGCCATCGTAAGCGGCCTTGGAAACGCCGAGGCGCTGCTTGCCCTGATTGAGAGCGGCGAAGAACACTTTGATTTCGTGGAAGTCATGGCTTGTCCCGGCGGCTGCATCGGCGGCGCCGGCCAGCCGGAGGGCATCAGGGAAGACAAACAGAAGCGTGCTTCCGGCCTCTATACGGCCGACAAGGGCGCCCTTGTGAAACGCTCCGACGAGAACCCGGTTGTTTTGAGACTTTATGAGGACGGGGTTTTGAAGGATGCCGAAAAAGTCCATGAGCTTCTGCACGTGGAATATCACGGATAATCTGGGAGAAATATAAGAAAGAATCCCACTTACGGGATTCTCCGCCTGCGGCGGGGCACGTAAGCGGGATTCCACCTCTCTGCCGCAGCTTTGGTTTTCGCCATTGCTGCGGCAGCGTTCTTTGTCCCTGTTATTTCCGTTTCGCGGCCCTTAAAAGGGCGTTTTCCAGCTTGCCGACGGAGATGCAGCCGTCTAAAATGGCCCTCGCGTCGCTCCCCTCTTCTGCTTCCGTGCAGTATTTTTCGTAGATGGCAAGGTTTACGCTCCCGTCTGGGAGCTCCTCAGGCGTATAGACCATCTCACAGCCGGGGCGTGCCGACGGGAATCGGTCGTATAAGATTTCCTTCGGCCTGCATGATGGGAAGTTTACGTTCCAAATCTCATAGGGCGCGATTTCCCGCTCTAACAGGTCTTTTATGATATCCTCCAGATAGGCATCGGCCGTCTGAAGATCACGGCAGGTTTCGGCGGAAAAAGCCATGGCCGGGATACCGCAGGCCAGCGCCTCCATGGCGGCTCCTACTGTCCCTGAATAGAGGATATCTGCCCCGGCGTTGCAGCCGTTGTTGATCCCGGAAAGGACGATGTCCGGGCGCTCCGGCATGATGTAAGCGAGCGCCACTTTGACGCAGTCGGCCGGCGTCCCGGAAACCGACCAGGCTTGTACGCCTTTCACCTCAAAATTCGGCTCCGACCTGACTCTTAGTTTATCGAAAATGCTGATCCGGTGGGACATGGCACTGCACTGGCTGTCCGGGGCGGCGACCCAGACCTCTCCGAATTTCTGCGCCGTCCGCGCCAGATGTGCGATCCCGGGCGCCTGGATCCCGTCGTCGTTTACCACAAGAATCCGCATGTCATTCCCCCTCCTTCAGCCATTTTAAATGTTCCTTTATCTTCTTCTCATACCCGTTTTCCGTGGGGCGGTAAAAGCTCGCCCCCTCCATGCCGTCGGGCAGGTACTGCTGTTTCACATAGTGGTTCGGATAGTCGTGGGCATAGAGATAGCCTTTCCCGTGACCCAGCTTTTCAGCGCCCTTATAATGCTTGTCCTGAAGATGGACGGGCACCGGCGGCGTTTCTCTCGTCCGGACAGCTTCCATGGCCTCGGAAATCCCCACGCAGGCGGCGTTGCTTTTCGGCGCCGACGCCACGTATGTCACGGCCTGGGCTAAAATAATCTGTCCCTCGGGAAGTCCAATCCGCTCGACGGCTTGGGCGGCGCTTACGGCCACCGTAAGGGCCTGGGGATCGGCGTTTCCCACGTCCTCGGCGGCACAGATCATGATCCGGCGGGCAATGAACTTCACATCCTCACCGGCGTACAGCATCCGCGCCAGGTAGTAAAGGGCAGCGTCCGGGTCGGAGCCGCGCATGCTTTTTATGAAAGCGGAAATCGTATCGTAGTGATTGTCGCCGTCCTTATCGTAGCGGACGGCCCGCTTCTGGATGCACTCGGCCGCCACGGGCAGCGTAATATAAATTTTCCCGTCCGGCGACGGCTCTGTCGTCAGGACGCCAAGCTCCACGGCATTTAAGGCGGCGCGGGCATCCCCGTTTGCCACGTCCGCCAGGAATCTGACGGCCTCGTCGGTGATTTCGGCATGGTACCCGCCCATGCCCCGCTTTTCATCGGTGACGGCGCGGAGAATCAGTTCCCTGATGTCCTGCTTTTCCAGAGGCTTCAATTCAAAAATCCGTGAGCGGGAAAGAAGGGCGTTGTTGACCTCGAAATACGGGTTTTCCGTGGTGGCGCCGATGAGCGTCACCGTTCCGTCCTCCACGAAGGGGAGAAGGTAGTCCTGCTGCCCTTTGTTAAAGCGGTGGATCTCGTCGATGAAGAGAATCGTCTTTTTCCCGTACATGCCGAGCCTGTCCTTGGCCCGTTTTACGGCCTCTTCCATGTCCTTTTTCCCGGCTGTGGTGGCGTTTAGCTGTTCAAACTCTGCGCTGGTGGTGTTGGCGATGACCTTGGCGAGAGTCGTCTTTCCCGTTCCCGGCGGCCCGTAGAAAATCACCGAGCCCAGCTTGTCGGCCTTGATGGCCCGATAAAGGAGCTTGTCCTTTCCGATAATATGCTGCTGCCCCACCACCTCATCCAGGGTGACGGGACGCATTCTCGATGCAAGGGGCGACTCCTTTTCCATGGCGCCGGCCCGCATAAAATCAAATAAATCCATGGTTTTCCTCTAATCTACCATCAATTCGTCGACGGTAACAAAAGTATAACCTCTCAAAAGAAGGTTGTCAATGATCCGGAGGGCCGCCTCCACCGACGTGGAAAAGCCGTCGTGCATGAGGATAATGTCGCCGCTTTCCGTCTTTCGCAGGACATTTTCCGTGACGCGGCCGGCGTCCTGGACCTTCCAGTCTAAGGAATCCACGCTCCAGAAAACCGGCGTCATGCCGACTGCCTCCTCCAGTGCGTCATTCCAGGCGCCGTAGGGCGGGCGCATGTATTCCGGCTCTGTTCCCGTGACGGCGGCGATTCGGCTTTTCGTCTCGCCAAGCTGGCTCACGGCGTCGGAAACGCTCTCTTTCGTGAGCTCCGTGTGGTACAGGCAGTGGACGCCGACGAGGTGCCCCTCTTCTGCCATCCGCCGCACCAGGTCTTCGTTTCCCTCGATGGAATTCCCGATGAGGAAAAAGGAGGCATGGACACCGCGCTCCTTAAGGCCGTCCAGAAGCTTCGCCGTGTATTCCTTATCGGGGCCATCGTCGAAGGTCAGGGCCACGACTGTCCCCGGCTCTGCTCCCGGCGCTTCGTCTGCCGACACGGCAAGGCCGTCTGACATGGCACGGCCGTCCGGCGCCGCCGGTGAAAACACGGCAAAAGTCAGGCATACAAAAAGAGCCAGGTCGGCAGCCGCCGTCACGAAAAACAGAATGAGCTGTTTTCGGAATGTCATGCGCCTCACCGCCCTGCCTGTTTCTTTCTGTAACTATATGCGGCGGGGCGGGCGGTTATTCGGCAGGGGCCCGGAGAGAGAGCTTTTCGCCGATTATGACTGCTCGGGAATCTGCACGGTGGCCGATCCGCGCAGTTTTTGCGACGGGAATCTCTTTTCCGGCGGCTTCCAGCACCAGTTCCTCCATGGACGGCCGGCATCTTCCCTTTTCCATGGCGAGGAAGGTACCCAGCAGGATTCCGCTTATCTCCTCAAAAACGCCCATAAGCCTTAGCTGGCATAAAAATGATGCCATCTGCGGCACTTCTCCGCCGGAAGCCTCCAAAACCAGGATTTTCCCCCTCATGTCCGGCCAGAATTTGGTGCCCGCAAGCTTTAAAAGACAGCGGATGTTGCCGCCGGCGGCCGTTCCTTCCATATGATCTCCCCGGAGGAAGGTGTAAGGGAACGTGAACAGGGAATTTCCGTCTCCCATGACGGAATCTGAGAAAGCCCTGGTTTGTCTCTCCCCGTCTTCTCCCACCAGGTTCCGGATCTGGTACAGTACCGATGGGCGGCCGGTTCTGGCGTAAATGGCGTTGATGATGCACGTCAGGTCGCTGTATCCCCAGAACCGTTTGTCTGACTTTTCAATACTGCTGAAATCCAGGTACGGAAGAATCCCATTTGCCGTATCGCCGCCGGACACGTCGAAAATAGCACGGATGCCCGGATCCTCATAAAACCGCATAAGCTCTGCGGCCCGCTCCTCTCCCGTGCCGCAAAAAACCGTGCTGCCGGCATACATGCACCGGCTCTTTTCCGGCACGAGGCCAAGCTTTAAAAGCGTTTCTTCGAGTTTTTCCATTTCACTCCGGCGGCTTTCCGAAAGCCCGTTGGAGCAGCAGACGAGGCCGACGCGGCTTCCCTTTTCTAATTTTGCAGACATGACGCCCTCCTGTTTTCTATGTTAAAGACAGTATAGCACAGATCGCCGGGAGTTTTGATGGAAAAGTTTATGGACGGCGGGAAAAACGATTGTTTTTCAGAAGACAGTACCGTATAATATACTTATCTTATCTGCCGGCGGTCAAGCACTGCGCCCCGGCATTCAAAATTCAAAATGGGAGGGATCTGTCAATGAAGCTGTTTGATTTAAAAAGTGTGGCGGCAGGAATTATCATCGGAACTTTTGGGGTCACGACGGCCTTTGCGGCCGCGGCCATTCAGTCCGCCGTTCCGAGCGGCGCGAAGGTGACGCTTGACGGAAGTCCCCTGACTCTTGAAAAGCCCCTCATTTCGGTTTCGATGGAGGGGGAACAGGACACAAGCCTGTATGCGCCGGCGGACGAGCTGCTCACAAAGCTTGGATATTCGGTGCAGTATGACAGCGAGTCAGATACGGTTAAACTGCTTTCCGATAACGGCGCTTCCCAGGAACATCCAGACAGCACCATGGATTTTGCAAACAACGCAGGCCAGAGGAACATTGCGACGTCCGGTGCTTTCCTGGCAGAAGACAATCAAACCCTGGTTTTAACCATCACCTCCGATATTCAGGGCGGAACCGTCGATTTATTTCTCCTTGACCCGGACGGCAATGAACAGCGTATTTCCATCGGTTCGGAAAACATGACGAAGGAGATTCCTTTAAAGAAGGGAACCTGGCAGTATAATTGTTCCGGTTTATTTAAGGACGGCGGAAATGTGCGGGTTGTGGGGACTGTGAGATAAGGGTATAGATTTTTAAAATTGCATATGCTATAATGCCAGTAGGCAAAACGCAATAACAAGTCCATCTGGACAAAGAACGAATCCCCCGACCGTGGTGCTGACACAGTCGAGGGATTCTTCTTTTCTTTTATAGTGGCAAAGCACCCACATCCGCATTGCAAATCCCCGCCATTCCGTCTACAATAGAACCATACAAAAAATCCACCACAAAAGAGAGGTTTCATCATGAAAAAAATCTACATTTCCGCCGACATCGAAGGTATCTGGGGAAACAGCAACCCGGCTTTTACCATGCGGGGCGGCGCGCTCTATGACGAGTACAGGCTGAACATGATAAACGAGGTCAACCTGGCTGCTGACCTTCTATTTAAAAACGGCGTCACGGAGATCACCGTAAACGACGGCCACGGCAACATGGACAATCTCCTGCCGTCAAGGCTCGATAAGCGCGTCTCCTTTGTCACCAGCAACGGCGCGTTTAAGGAATACGGCATGATGGAGGGCTTTGACGGTACCTTCGACGGCGCCATTTTCCTCGGCTACCACTGCCGCAGCAACTCCCATGGCGTCATGGCCCATACGATCTCCGGATCCCTGATCCATTCGGTTTCCGTCGACGGGAAAGAACTGGGAGAAACCGGCATCAACGGGTTCCTCGCAGAGGAATACGGCGTCCCCGTGATCCTTGTGACCGGCGACGACCTGCTTCGTCCGCAGGCGGAGTCCGAGCTTTCCGCCCCGTTTTTCTATGTGGAGACGAAAAAGGCGTTAAATTCCCAGAGCGCCGTCTGCTGTTCCTGGAACATGCTGGAAAGCCGCTATGAAACGGCCATCAAAGAAGCCCTCAAGCTTCCGAAGCAGGACGCGAAAAAAGCGCCCCATACCATGGACATCGTCTTCCGGATGGAGCGCAATGCGGATTTCGCCGCCAGAATGGACGGCGTCACGCGGAGCGGGGACTGTTCTGTCCGTCTGGAAAAGGACGATTTCGATTCCCTTTACCGCTATATGCGTTTTGTCATTAAGACCTGCAACGCCTTCGCAGGCTGAACCTAGACTCCGCGCACCGTCCACAGGTACGACTCATACGTCCCGTAAAGGTTCATGGAGGCGAAATCCATGGATGCCTGGGCCGCGGCAAAGTCGGCCTCGCCTCTCAGAGAATCGGCGCGGCTTAAGAGGCCGGCTGCCTGCTTTCTCTGAAGGGCTTCATACGTCTGGCAGGCGGCCTCATAGGTTTTTTCTGCTCCCTCGTACTGGAGCAGGGCCGCCTGAAGCTCTTCCCAGGCCGAGCGGAAGTTCATTTCGGCTTCCGCCTCGGCCGTTTCGATCTTTTCTTCCCTCAGTTCCCGTTCGTCCGTCCCCTTGGCCTGCGCTCTTCTGGCTTCAAAAAGGGCGCTGTCATTGCTTACGGACTCGGCCATGTCAGCCTCAAAATCCCGCGCTTTCACCGCAGATAAATCCGGCGCTGGAATCCCGCCAATCTGCACATATTCCTCATCCCCAAGCCCAAGAAGGCTCAACAGACTGGCTTTTAGCTGCTCCTTCTGGCTGTTCAGGGAGAGAAGGGACGTCTCCGCCCCCAGGACGGCTTCCTTTGCTGACTGCACATCGGCATCCTTTGCCAAACCGGCGCTCCTTTTCACGACGGCTTCGTCGTACTCCGCCTGTGCCGCCTGAAGTTCCATTTCAGCCGCCGAAACCCGGGATGCCGTCTGGCAATAGGAATTCATCAGCGACTGAGCCGATTTCGTGAGGGAGTCGGCCATGTCCTTAAGGCTCTTTTCCTGGCTGGCCGATGTCATGTTCCGGAGCGTGACGCCGAGCTGGCTGATGGTATCGCCTAAAAGATCGGCGGCATTCTCATAAAAAGAGGCCATCTCCTCGTCGCCGTCTTCCTCATAGGACTCGGCCATATCCTCCATATTTTTCTGTTCTTCAAGAAGCTCCTCCCGCATCTTTCTGTATGGCTCGGCGTTTTCCTCTACGGCTGTTTTCGATTCCAGAAGGTCAGGATTTCCTTCTTCTACAAGGGTACGGAGATTTTCATATTCAATGACGATTCCCCCGGCTTCCGCCGCAGACGCCTTCACCGGAAGGAAAACAGCGGCCGCAGACACGGCGCAGACGGCAAGGAAAAGCTGGCACACGGCACGGCTTCTCAATCGGCCGCTCTCACGCCCGGGGGTTCTTTTTCTTTTCATGTTCCAGCCACCTCCTAGGACACGGACGCCAGTCCGTTCACGGCCCACTCGTATTCGTTAAGCGCCGTAAGCAGCGACAATTCCTGGGTTTTAAGGCTCACCTCGGCGGACAGCAGGGCGAATTCCTTCGACGCATAATCTTTAGCCGTGATGGTGCCGGCCTGAAGCCGCGCCGCAGACGCGGAAAGCTCTGTCTTTGCCAGTTCATAGCTCTCCAACGCCTGCTCATAGCCGGATTTTTCCGAAAGCAGGCTGTTGTAAGCGTTTTTCACGCTGGTGGAAGCCGTCTCCTTCTGGTTTTTATAAGTCCGCTCCTGGGTCTCGCGGACACTTGCCGACCGGGCATTTTCAATCCGCTTTGCCGTCATCTTTAAGCTATAATTGTTCTCGAGGGCCGTCTCAATGTCGGCCTCCACGTCGATGGCGCCGATTTTCTCCAAGTCCGGCTGCGGAACTTCTTTTATATCAACCTCTGCGCCGTAAGGCCAGCCGAGCATCAGACAAAGCTGTTCCTTCGTCTTTTCCAGACTTCCTTTGGCCGTAAGGAGCGACGCTTTCGCCGTCGTCACGGCCTCGGCCATGGAGTCCACCTCCGCCTGGGCCGCCATGCCGGCCGCCTTTTTCGTCACAGCCGCCTCGTAGGAATTCTCCGCCTGGGTCACGGCGTCCTCCAAAACGGCGAGGCTCTCCGTCTGGCTCCAGTAGCTTATCATGAGCTGTTCCGCCTGTTTTACCAGCTCCGCTTCCTCCATATCGTAGCCGAGCTTTACGATCTCCCCGTCATCCACGTTGTTATCGCCCTGTTCCACCAAATTTTCCGCCTGGATCTCACTGCTTAAGGCTGAGGAAAGCCTGGAGGCGTAGCTCACATCGTCATCCTCGGGATATTCGATCCGCTCCAGCATGTCTTCGGCCGAGTTATAATATTCCTTCGAGATATCCAGACTGGATTTTCCCTTATAGTCGTTGTAATCCAGAAGATTCTGCTGAACCGTCGCGTTATATTCATGGATTAAATCCGCAATCTCCTCATATTCCAGCACATTATCCTCCAGGGAGGCCCATTTTTCTTCCGTATATGCAAACTCCGGGCTGGCGGCGGCCGCCTGCACGGGAACGGCTCCCATGCAGAGGGCAGCGGCGCAGGCCGCGGAAAGAACCTTATTTCTCTTCAAAAAACCAACTCCTTTTGACATGTTAAATATCAAGAACCGTCCGTTCCTTTCTTCCGTTCATGATATCGTAGTAAACCGGGAGCATGAACAGGGCCACGAAGACGCCCACGGTCAGGCCTCCGATGTCTACGATGGCGAGGCCCTGCGTCGTGGAACCGCTGCTTCCGATGGCAAGGGCCATGGGGATCATGGAAAGGATCGTCGTAAGGCTCGTCATCAGGATCGGGCGAAGCCTCGTGGCGCCGGCCTCAATCAAAGCCGTTTTTAAATCCATGGTGAGCCGGTACTGGTTCACCGTATCCACGTACAGGATGCCGTTGTTTACGACGGTTCCCACGAGAATCAGAAAGCCCAGAATCGAGGTCATGCTGATGGTGACGCCGGTCAGCTTTAGAAGGCCGAAGGAGCCGATCAGGCTGAAGGGGATCGTCGTCATCACCATGAAGGAAAACTTCGGCGATTCAAACTGGGCCGCCATGACGACGAAGACCAGGAAGGCCGCCGTGGCGATGGCCTCATAAAGGCTGGAAAATTCCTCGTTCATCATCTGATCCCTGCTGTTGACGCCGGTTGTAATGGAGGCGGAAAGATGCGGCGCGATGACCTCGCTGTCGATGGCCGCCTTCACGTTTCCTCCGGTGTACTCGGCCGTAATCGTGATTTCATATTTTTTGTCCGTCTTGGAAATGGAATTGGGGTTGTCGCGGTACGTGACCTCCGCCACGTCCGCAAGCGCCGCATAGCCGCCGGAGGGCTTTGTGAGAATCATGTTCTCCACCTGGGCCACCGTCTCATACTCTCCGTCCGGGTATTCGGCCATGACGCTTATCTCCTGCCCGTCGATGGTAAGCGTCGTCAGTTCCTCCCCGTCTAACATCTGCTTTACCTGGCTTCCGATCTGGGCGGCCGTGAGCCCCTCTGCGGATGCCGCCGCCTGATCCACGTTGATGGCGACGACGGGAGCCGTGTTTTCCAGGCTGGAATGGACGTTGATCACATCGTCTCTGGCCGTCAGTTCCGCGACAATCTCGTCGCTGACTTCCTTTAACTCGTCGTAGTCCTCGCCGTGCAGAATCACCTCATAGCCTCTGGTTCGCCCCATCATGCTCATGGACGTGGACGCCTCCACCTCAATCGTACAATTTTCGATGTCTGCCATCTGCGTCTCCCAAAGGCTCACAATCTCGTCTGTCTCCATTGCCCGGTCATCCTTTAAATAGGCGGTGATGCTGCCGCTGTTTCCGTTATACCGCAGCATGTAGGAATCCACGTTTTCGTTGGCCGCCACAATGGCCTCCGCCTGGTTTAACATTTCTTCCGCCTGCTCGCTTATGAGTCCCGGCCGCGTCTCGATGCTCACGGAGATGGTGCCGGTGTCATCGGCCGTCATGAGCTCGGCTTCCATGCCGCCTGCCAAAAACAGGGTGGCGACGATAAAGGCTACCGATACCGTCATGACAAGGCCCCTGTGCTTTAAAAGCGACGGCATGACCTTCCGGTAGGCCTCCTGCATATGAACCATGGGCCGCGACATCAGCGCCCGGTCTGTCTCCTGGGGCTTATAAGCCATGTAGCAGAGCGGGACGACCGTGATGGCCGAGAGCAGGGACGCGCTCATGCAGAACACGATGGTATAGCCCATGGGGCCGAACATCTGGCCGCTCATGCCCTGGAGGAATACAAGCGGGATGAACACGACGCAGGTGGTAAGCGTCGAGCCGACGACCGACATGACGACGATATTGGTGCCGGAGAGAGCCGCCTTTGCATATTCCAAAATCCCTTTCTGTTCCATGGAATCCAGCGCCCGGAAACAGCTTTCCAGAACGACGATGGAGTTATCCACCATCATGCCGACGCCGAGGACGAGGCCGCTCATGGTGATCGTATTCAAGGAAAAGCCGCATGCCGTCATCAAAATCAGGGACATTAAAATCGACGTCGGAATGGAGCTTCCCACAATCAATGACGCCTTATAGTCGCCGAAGAACATGAAAATAATAATCATGGAGATGACGACGGCCAGCACCATGGTTTCTGCCACATCCATGAGGGAGCTCATGATGCTGTCGGCGGAGTCATTGGCGACCTCAATGGTGAGGTCGGAGTCCTCGGCCATCAGCGCCTCGATGACTTCATGCACATCGTCGGAAAGCTCCATGGCCGTGCTGCTCTGCTGTTTCGTAATGGAGATGGAAATGGTCTCCTGGCCGTTGTAGCGGGATATGCCGCCGCGGCTTTCCTCGGCCGTGTAGACATCTGCCACGTCCTCCAGATAAATGATCTTCCCGCTGCCCGTGGTAATCGGCACCGACAGAAGGTCTTCCAGGGTATCGTTGTCGGAGGAAGTGGTGACGGAAAGCTCCAGGTTCCCGGAGACCGCGTCGCCGGACGGGTAGGAGAGGTCTGCCGCCGTCACAGCCGAAATGATGGAATCCATCGTCACCTGGTACTGTTTCATCATGTCGGATTTCAGTTCCACCCGTATGTATTCCGAGGAGCCGCCCATGGCCTCCACGTCTGCCGCTGTGGAGAGCTGTTCCAGGGCCGGGACGATGTTCTGATCCACATAGTCATAAAGCTCGGTCTCTGTCGCATGAGAAATAGAAAGCATCATCGTGGTTCCCGCGTTCATGCTCATCTCCATGACGCTGGTTTCCACATCGTCGGGAAGCCGCCTTGCCAGGCTGTCCAGGCTTCTGGAAAGCTCGTCATAGGCCTCGCTCATGTCTTCGCCGTAGTCGTATTCCAGCATGATCCTGGCGTTCCCGTCGCCGGAAGTGGAGCTGATGCTTTTTACGCCCTCCAGGGTACTGACCTCGTCTTCGATGGGCTGCGTCACCAGCTCGTCGATGTCTTCGGGCCCGGCGCCGGAATAAGTCGCCATGATGATTAGCATCGGCTGGTCTGTGTCAGGCATCTGCTCCAGGGTTGCGGAAAAGACCGAGGAAATTCCGAATACCAGCAGGCACAAAAGCGCCATAATGGTTGTGACCGGGCGTTTCAGTACGAATCTTGTAATTCCCATACGCTAGCCCTCCTGCTCTGCGGCCGGCGTCTCGTCACCGGCGCTTTCTGCCGCCATATCTTCCCTTAACCGTACCGCGGCGCCTTCATAGAGGTTGGAGCTCCATGTGCTGATCACCAGATCGTCCTCCGAAAGCCCGGAAAGCACCTCGGCATAATCAGAATCGTTTAAGCCGATTTCCACAGCCGTCATATTTGCCGTACCATCCCGGTAAACATAGACATACGCCTCGCCGCCGTTATAATAGACGGCATCCACGGGAATCAGCATGGCATCTTCCGCGCGGCCGGTCACAAGCTTAATTTTCACGGTACTGCCCGTGGCGATCTCGTCGGTGTCCTCCATCTGGGCCTCCGCCTTAAAAAGTCCCGTGTCCTCGTCCACCATGGTGTTGACCTCGGTGATGACCGCGTCATAGCTCTTCCCGTTCTTTTCCACAGTCATGGCGTCACCGACCGCCACATTGGAAAGCATCCGCTGTGTAATATAGAAGGAAACCGTTTTCTGGCCTTCTCCGGTAATCACACAGAGCTCGGCGTTCTGGTTCACCAGGTCATAGACCTCGGCGCTGCAGCTTTCGATGGTGCCGGAAATCGGCGCCGTCACCGTGCTGTATTCCACCTGCTTTTCGTAGGCCAGCTTCGCCGACTCGTACTGGAGTTCGGCGGACTTCACGCTATTGGCATACTGTTCATATTCCTGTTCTGAAAGATCCCCGGCGTCATACAAAATCTGCATCCGGGAGAGGCTGCTTCTCGCCTCCGAGAGGGAGAGGGCCGCCGAATCCATGGAATTTTTTGCCGTGTCCACCTGATCCGTGTCGATTTCAAACAAGACCTGGCCCTGTTCCACCACATCTCCGGCCTTTACCTTCACATCGGTCACATCGCCGGAGGCCTTCGCATAGACGCGAACCACATCGGCGGACTCCAGCGTGCCGGTCAGGTCTGTCGTCAGGAAAATACTTCCCGTTTCCGGCGTTTCGGCGTTCACCACGTCGGGCGCTGCCTGTTCCCCCTGCATCATCATGCCGGCCGGGGCTGCCGCGCCGCCTTTCCCGCGAAAGACCCAAACCGCGCCGAGCACAAGAAACAGCACGGCGATTGATACATAAAGCCAGAATTTCTTTCCAAATTTCTTTGTCATCTTCCTATGATTCTTCCTTTCTGCTTTCTTTTTCTGCCATAATCAGTACGAAAATTCCCACTGCCAGAAGCGTCCATCCGGCAATATCCGCCATCCGCATGTACGCAGGGCCTGTGCCTGTTTTTGATATGGCTCCAGAGATGACCCGGCCGGCAGTCAGGACAGCGAGCCCCCCGTTGTAGAGCCAGGAAAACAGCCGGTAGTATTCCGATTTTCCTGCGTGCGGGGCGAAATGCCGGATCAGAAGATAGCCGATGCACCCGCCAAGAAGCGGATAAGCCAGGCAGCTCCACGAAACTTCCGGACAAAAGCCGTCCTGCCAGGAAGAGATAAGGAACAGCGCGGCACTGGCCGCGGCATAGACATAGACAGGCCGCCATCGTTTTCCCGCTGAATTTCCGACATCCGTTCGTCTCAACATTTCTGCACTCCTTTATCGTCCTTTTCCTGCATCATAGGGAAGAAATGTGGGGAAATTGTGAGGAATTTTTCAGGTTTTTGTGAGAACTCTTTCCATGCGGCCGGACACGGTGCTATAATCAGAACAGTAAAAGCAAATCCGAAAGGAGGAATTTTTCCATGCCGACCTTGTTGATTGCAGACGATGATGCCAGACTCCGCAGGCTGATCCGAACGTATGCGGAACTGGAAAACTATACATGTGAGGAAGCCGGGGACGGCCGCTCTGCCCTCCGTATCTTTCAGGCAACTCCATGCGATCTGGTGATTTTAGACGTGATGATGCCGGGAATGGACGGCTTCGAGACTTTAGAAAAGCTCCGGGAAATAAGCGATGTTCCGGTTATCATGCTGACAGCCAGAACAGAGGAATACGACAAGCTCATGGGTTTCCGTCTCGGCGTCGACGACTATGTCTCCAAACCCTTCAGCCCCAGGGAGCTGATGGCCCGCGTCGCGGCCGTTTTAAGGAGAAACAGCAAAGGGCGGACGGAAACCTCCATGACCTTCGGCAGCCTTACCATCATGCCGGAATTCCGCATCGTGACCTTGGACGGGAATAAGCTCACCCTGCCGCCCAAGGAGTTTGAACTTCTGCTCAAGCTGGCACAAAACGAACGCATCGTCTTAAGCCGCGACCAGCTTTTGGAATCCATCTGGGGATACAGCTATTTCGGCGACGGGCGCACCATTGACACGCACATCAAGTCCCTGCGGGAACACCTCGGGCGCTACCGCGGGATCATTCAAACGGTCTGGGGAGTGGGGTATAAATTTGAATATGACAGAGAAGCCATTGGAAAATAAAAAGACAAGGCCGAGAGCCAGGATGGTGTTCCAGCTCTGGAGCATTATGATGGGGCTCGTTCTGTTCGCCGTTGTGTTCATGTGGGTCGTGCAGATTTTCCTGTTTGAGCAGAACTATGCCGCCGCAGCCCTGGAGGACACGCAGAACAGGCTCCAGCCGGCCATGGAGACGCTCCAGAACAGCGATCTTTCGGAGGACGGCCGGTTCCTGCCGTTTTTAAGCCGCATTACCGACGGCACCTTGTTTCTTCTTGGAGAAGACGGCCGCCTTGTGACGATTTATGCACTGGGCCATGAAATCAAGCCCGGGCCGGAAACGGAACGGCCGGAGGAGCCGGAAATGCAGGTATGGGACAGCATCACGCGCGACCGTCAGTTTGACGTGATTTCTGCGCGAGCGCCCTATCAGAATGTGGTGGAAGCCGGCGGAAGGGCCGTAGCCGTGGAAATTGGTTTTCCGATTACCTTCGGCGGCCGCGACAGCTATCTCGTCATCCACCATGAGCTTCAGATCGACACGATCCTGCACCTCAACCGCCGCCAGCTTATCATATTGAGTATTTTCCTGACCCTGGCCGCCTCTGTGCTGGCCTTCGTCTGCTCCAGGCATTTCACCAAACCGATTTATGCCATCAAGAACACCATCGACCGGCTGGCAGAAAATGACTTTGCGGCAAAGCCGGAGGTGGCCAGAACTGACGAATTCGGCCAGCTTGCCGAGTCCGTGGAGGTGCTGGGGCAGGCGCTCCACCGGGTAGATGTGCTGCGGAAGGAAGTGATTGCCAACGTGTCCCACGAACTGAAATCGCCGCTTTCCGTGATTTCCGGCTACGCGGAGATGGTGCGGGACATCGACTGGAAGGATGAGGACAGACGGAACGAAGATCTGGAACTCATTATCTCGGAATCCCGGCGGATGACGGAGATGGTAAACGATATCCTCGACTACTCCCAGCTCCAGTCCGGCTATCTCCGGCTGAATCTCGAAGACATAAACCTGGGAGAGCTGGCGGAGTCCGAGACGTCCCGCTGCCTCGCGGCCGCAAAAAAGCATGGGATCCGGCTGGAATTTAAAAGCAGTGTGCCGGAGCTCATGATCCATGGGGATCCGTTAAAATTAAGCCAGGTGATGCGAAACCTCCTTTATAACGCCATCAACCACACGCCCGAAGGCGGAACCATCACGGTCTGGCTAAAGGCCGGGGAACATTCTTTCCGGCTGGAGGTACAGAATCCCGGCGATCCGATCCCGGAAGCCGACCGGAAACTCATCTGGGAGCGGTACCAAAGGAGCCAGCACCACAGCGGCCGGAATCTCGGCACCGGTATCGGGCTTTCTATCGTAAAGACGATCCTTGAGGCTCATGGGATGGAGTATGGGGTGGAGTGCGACGAAGGGGGGACGGTGTTTTGGTTTGGAACATAAATTCTTTCGTGCAATCCTTTAAAATCTATTGTGAATCTATATGAATTTGATATAATAAAAATGGGGAATCAGAAAATTGGTGAGTTTAAATAGAATGAACATGAAACAGAGCTTAATCAACAGAAAAAGCCAACGAGCACATTGTAAAATAACAGATGAAAGGATTGGTGTACAATGCAAAGTATGATTAGGTTTTCTTTATTTGGGAATTTTGAGAAGTTCAGTACCAGTAATTTAGACCACTATGTAAAATTGATTGACTTTTTTGGGAAAAGAGGCTACAAACCAGCCACTTCCAATGAATTGCAATTACAGCCAAACGGTCAGTCCAGGGTTCTGATTATGCCTGTTTTCATAAACGAATCAGGGGCGGTTGTGGAAATAACATCGAGCCGTATAAATTTTCAAAAAAACTGTAATAATTTAGATAGAATCGAACTATTAAAAGAAGCATTTGAAAGTGAATTTTTCGATCTGATGGATGCTTTTGCTTCTTTGATGTCTATTGTTTCTAACAGGATGGCTTTAAACTGCGATATCTTGAATTCTGACACATCATCTGAAATGCCGACACAATCAGCATATTTTGATGATGCTAATCAAACTGAAATGTCTGTTCGGAATGTTGCGAGGAAAGAAATCGAAGCCGAAGAAAGCAATGTCATCATAGAAAAGTACATCACAAAGCAAGGCGGCTTCACGAAGTTTTCCTATGACATCAATTCTATTGGCGACAATCAGGCCATGCGCTTTCATAACGGCAATATCAATAAAATGTACAAGGCCTATATCGCCATTGCACTTGAAATTGAGAAAGGATTGAAATAGCGTTGAAATATAATACTACTGCATCTAACCCTGCTGATTATGA
>ENA-UOJP01000802-UOJP01000802.1-human-gut-metagenome-genome-assembly--contig:-C102-NODE-802-length-49711-cov-65.856130_pt1 | contig 49711 bp, 44 predicted proteins | sample MGYA00242353_ERZ723900 | MGnify/ENA metagenome assembly ERZ723900 | reverse complement strand
CCCATGCGTGACAGGCATGTATTCTAACCAACTGAACTAACGCACCAGAATTTCAATTTATTAATCTGCATCTCTCTCGATTGCGGGTGCAAAGGTAGTTGTTTTTTGTAAACCTGCAAGCGTTTTGAGAAAAGTTTTTTTCAAGAAAAAACGAGAAAAATGCTTAGTGTCTCATTTTGAGTACTTTTGTAATGAAAAAAAATATTCGTTTTTCTTTTGATCGGATAGTGACGCTATCACGATGGAATACCGTCACTATCCGAAGGCAATGGCGTCACTATCCTAAAGTTTGTCATTCTTTTCATTGAAAATAACTCCCGATATCTTTCTATCTGTAAGAAATCACCGTTTTTATATCAACTTTCTGCTTGAATAATTCGTAATTTTGCAATAAATCGTTATTTTTGCGGACTAAAATTAGAAAGGTGGAAAATAATCCGCCTAGAATCGTTAATTAGTAAAAAGAATGATGACAACAGCCAAACTGTTATTGCACTGTCCCGACAAACCGGGAATCCTTGCGGAAGTGACAGACTTTATTACGGTAAACAAAGGAAATATTATCTATCTGGATCAGTATGTAGATCATGTAGAGAACATCTTCTTCATGCGTATTGAATGGGAACTGAAAGATTTTCTGGTTCCGCAGGAAAAAATTGAAGATTATTTCAGAACACTCTATGGGCAAAAATATGAAATGGATTTTCGTCTTTATTTCTCTGATGTTAAACCGCGTATGGCTATTTTTGTATCCAAGCTGTCACATTGTCTTTTCGATATGTTAGCCCGGTATACGGCAGGAGAGTGGAATGTAGAGATACCTCTTATTATAAGTAACCATCCGGATTTACAGCACGTAGCAGAGCGCTTTGGAATTCCTTTCTATCTGTTCCCTATCACTAAGGAGACGAAAGAAGAACAGGAACGCAAAGAGATGGAGCTGCTTGCCAAACATAAGATTACATTTATCGTATTGGCACGCTATATGCAGGTGATCTCCGAACAGATGATTAATGCTTATCCGAATAAGATTATCAATATTCATCACTCTTTCCTTCCTGCGTTTGTAGGGGCGAAGCCTTATCACGCAGCTTTCCAGAGAGGGGTGAAAATTATTGGTGCAACTAGTCATTATGTAACGACAGAACTGGATGCCGGACCGATTATTGAACAGGATGTAGTGCGCATTACTCATAAAGATGCTATTGAAGACCTTGTAAATAAAGGAAAGGATTTGGAAAAAATCGTTCTTTCACGTGCAGTGCAGAAGCACATCGAGCGCAAAGTTTTGGCTTATAAAAATAAAACAGTAATATTTAGCTGATGAAAGTAGCAGTTGTAAAATACAATGCCGGCAATATTCGTTCTGTGGATTATGCTTTAAAGCGGTTGGGAGTAGAAGCGGTGATTACTGCTGATAAAGAAGAACTCCAATCGGCTGATAAAGTTATTTTTCCCGGAGTGGGAGAGGCGGAAACTACCATGAACCATTTGAAAGCAACAGGACTGGACGAACTGATTAAGAATCTCCGTCAGCCTGTATTTGGAATTTGTCTCGGTATGCAGTTGATGTGCCGGTATTCCGAAGAAGGAGAAGTCGATTGTTTGAATATCTTTGATGTGGACGTGAAACGTTTTGTCCCACAGAAACATGAAGATAAGGTGCCGCACATGGGATGGAACACCATTGGGAAAACGAATAGCAAATTGTTTGAAGGGTTCACCGAAGAAGAGTTTGTCTATTTTGTGCATAGCTTCTATGTGCCGACCTGCGAATTTACTGCTGCTACAACTGACTATATTCACCCGTTCAGTGCTGCACTGCATAAAGATAACTTTTATGCTACCCAGTTCCATCCGGAGAAAAGTGGCAAGACAGGAGAGAAGATTCTGACAAACTTTTTAAACCTCTAAGATGCATATCTTAGTTTCTAAAATAGATTAGAGATACCCGAAAGCGTATGCAGCTAAATAATTAAATAGTAAATTGTCAAATAGTAAATAAACAGATGATAGAAATTATTCCAGCCATTGATATTATTGACGGAAAGTGCGTACGCCTTTCCCAGGGAGATTACGATAGTAAAAAGGTGTATAATGAGAATCCGGTGGAAGTTGCTAAGGAGTTTGAAGCGAATGGTGTTCGCAGGCTTCATGTGGTAGACTTGGACGGTGCTGCTTCTCATCACGTTGTTAACTATCGGGTGTTGGAACAAATTGCTGCACGCACTTCTCTCGTTATTGATTTTGGTGGAGGAGTAAAGAGTGATGAAGATTTGAAAATAGCTTTTGAGAGCGGTGCGCAGATGGTAACCGGAGGAAGCATTGCGGTGAAAGATCCGGAATTATTCTGTCATTGGCTGGAAATATACGGCAGTGAGAAGATTATTTTGGGGGCAGATGTGAAAGATCATAAGATAGCCGTCAATGGTTGGAAAGATGAAAGTGCCTGTGAACTTTTTCCATTTCTCGAAAATTATATAGATAAAGGTATACGAAAAGTAATTTGTACGGATATTAGCTGTGACGGAATGTTGAGTGGCCCTTCTATTGATTTGTATAAAGAGATGCTGGCAAAATTCCCTGATCTTTATCTGATGGCTAGTGGCGGGGTGAGCAAGGTGGATGATATTGTTGCCTTGGATGAGGCCGGTGTTCCCGGAGTTATTTTCGGTAAGGCATTATATGAAGGACATGTCACTTTACAGGATTTGAGAATCTTTCTATAATGAGCGTATCGGAATAAATAAGATGCCTTTATTATAAGGGAGATAAGAATCAAGCTTCAGGAATATAGATTATAAATTGTTGAACAATAAATAAAATAGGATTGTGTTAGCAAAAAGAATAGTACCTTGTCTGGATATAAAAGACGGACAAACCGTGAAAGGAACGAATTTTGTCAACTTGCGCCAAGCCGGTGATCCGGTGGAGTTAGGCCGTGCTTACAGTGAACAGGGAGCAGACGAACTTGTTTTTCTGGACATTACTGCAAGCCATGAAGGACGTAAGACTTTTACAGAATTGGTAAAACGGATTGCTGCTAATATCAATATCCCATTTACCGTAGGTGGTGGAATCAATGAATTAAATGATGTAGACCGTCTGCTGAATGCAGGAGCGGATAAGATTTCTATCAATTCTTCCGCTATCCGCAATCCCCGGTTGGTTGACGAAATTGCAAAGAATTTCGGCTCACAGGTTTGTGTGTTGGCTGTGGATGCTAAACAGACCGAAAATGGTTGGAAATGTTACCTGAACGGAGGGCGCATCGAAACGGATAAAGACCTGTTCGAGTGGACTAAAGAGGCACAGGAACGCGGAGCAGGAGAAATACTCTTCACAAGCATGAATCACGATGGTGTAAAAGCCGGTTATGCAAATGAAGCACTTGCTGCTTTAGCGGATCAGCTCTCCATTCCCATCATAGCTTCGGGAGGTGCGGGCTGTAAGGAGCACTTCCGTGATGTCTTTTTACAGGGAAAGGCAGATGCTGCATTGGCTGCCAGTGTTTTTCACTTCGGAGAAATTAAAATTCCCGAATTAAAATCGTATCTTTGCGGCGAAGGAATTACCATCAGGTAATTGCTGTGCTGCAAAAATTAGCCTTTAGGCTGCGGCGAAGGAATTACCATCAGGTAAAAAAACATTCGTAGGCGATAGATAGTAATTGTAAATTGAAATAGTAATTAGAACTTATATAAAAATGGAATTGGATTTCGATAAAATGAACGGACTCGTTCCGGCTATCATACAGGACAACGAGACACGTAAGGTCTTGATGCTGGGTTTCATGAATAAAGAAGCTTATGATAAAACGGTAGAAACCGGAAAAGTAACATTCTTTAGCCGTACGAAGAATCGTTTATGGACAAAAGGTGAAGAAAGCGGTAACTTCCTTCATGTTGTATCTATAAAGGCCGATTGCGACAATGATACATTACTGATTCAAGTAGAACCGGTAGGCCCTGTGTGTCATACAGGCACAGATACTTGTTGGGGGGAGAAAAACGAAGAACCGGTCATGTTCCTGAAAGAATTGCAGAACTTCATAGACAAGCGTCACGAAGAAATGCCCGAAGGTTCTTATACGACCAGTCTGTTTGAGTCGGGAATCAATAAGATAGCTCAAAAAGTAGGTGAGGAAGCTGTGGAAACAGTGATCGAAGCAACGAACGGTACTGACGAACGTTTGATCTACGAAGGAGCCGACCTCATTTATCACATGATTGTATTGCTTGCTTCAAAAGGCTATCGCATTGAAGATCTTGCACGTGAACTGCAGGAAAGACATAGCAGTACATGGAAGAAGCATTAATAAGTAAAGATTAGAAATTAAAATTAAAACGGGAGTCGGCATGGATGACGGGGCGTTGATACAATATAAGAACGTAGAAATCCATCAACAGGAACTCTGTGTGCTAAGTGATGTAAATCTGGAATTGCACAAAGGAGAGTTTGTCTATTTGATCGGAAAAGTAGGCTCGGGAAAAACGAGTCTGCTCAAGACTCTTTATGGCGAACTGGACGTAATTGACGGTGAAGCGGAAGTGCTGGGCTATAATATGCGATCTATCAAACGTAAGCATATCCCGCAGCTGCGCCGCAAATTAGGCATTGTATTCCAGGATTTTCAGTTGCTTACAGACCGTACTGTATATAATAACCTGGAATTTGTGCTTCGTGCCACAGGCTGGAAAAACAAACAGGAGATACAGGATCGCATTGAAGAAGTGCTTCAACTGGTAGGAATGTCCAACAAAGGTTATAAACTTCCGAACGAACTTTCCGGTGGCGAACAGCAGCGCATTGTGATTGCACGTGCCGTACTCAATTCTCCGGCTATCATCCTGGCGGATGAACCTACCGGAAATCTGGATGTAGAGACAGGTAAAGCTATCGTTGAATTGTTGCACAATATCTGCGAATCCGGCTCATCGGTAGTGATGACGACGCACAATTTGCAACTGCTGAAAGATTATCCGGGCAGGGTATATCGTTGTGCCGACCATCAGATTGTAGATGTGACCGATGAATATATGCCCAGACAGAGAACAATAGAAATAGATTTAAATATAGATAACTAAAACAGTAACGAAAATGAAAGTTTTAAAGTTTGGAGGAACTTCCGTAGGTTCTGCTCAGCGCATGAAGGAAGTAGCCAAATTGATTACCGATGGTGAACAGAAGATTGTTGTTCTTTCTGCTATGTCAGGAACAACAAACACATTGGTGGAAATTTCGGACTATCTGTATAAGAAGAATCCGGAGGGTGCCAACGAGATTATTAATAAGCTGGAAGCAAAATATAAACAGCATATTGATGAGCTTTTTGCAACCCAGGAATATAAACAGAAAGGTCTTGAAGTTGTCAAATCCCACTTCGACTACATCCGCTCCTATACTAAAGACCTTTTCACTTTGTTCGAAGAGAAAGTGGTTTTGGCACAGGGAGAGCTTATTTCTACGGCGATGGTAAACTTCTACCTGCAGGAATGTGGTGTGAAGTCCGTGTTGCTTCCGGCTTTGGAATTCATGCGTACTGATAAGAATGCAGAACCAGACCCCGTATATATTAAGGATAAGTTACGTGCTCAACTCGATCTTTATCCGGATACGGAGATCTACATTACGCAAGGTTTCATCTGCCGCAATGCTTACGGTGAGATAGACAACCTGCAACGTGGTGGTAGCGACTACACCGCTTCTCTGATCGGTGCAGCAGTGAACGCTTCCGAAATCCAGATCTGGACAGATATCGACGGTATGCACAATAACGACCCGCGTATTGTTGACAAGACCGCTCCGGTGCGTCAGCTTCATTTTGAGGAAGCAGCCGAGTTGGCTTACTTCGGTGCAAAAATTCTGCACCCTACTTGTATCCAGCCGGCTAAATATGCCAATATCCCTGTCCGTCTGTTGAACACAATGGATCCGGAAGCTCCGGGTACACTAATCTCCAACGATACGGAAAAAGGTAAGATCAAGGCAGTAGCTGCAAAAGATAACATTACTGCTATCAAGATCAAATCCAGCCGCATGTTATTGGCTCACGGTTTCTTGCGTAAGGTGTTCGAAATCTTCGAAAGTTATCAGACATCCATCGATATGATCTGTACGTCAGAGGTCGGTGTATCTGTTACGATAGATAACACGAAACATCTTAATGAGATTCTGGATGACCTGAAGAAATACGGAACAGTAACCGTTGATAAAGGAATGTGTATCATCTGTGTTGTAGGTGACCTTGAATGGGAAAATGTCGGTTTTGAAGCAAAAGCACTCGATGCGATGCGCGATATACCGGTGCGAATGATTTCGTTTGGGGGAAGTAACTATAATATCTCCTTCCTCATTCGGGAGTGCGATAAGAAAGTAGCTTTACAATCGTTGAGCGATATGCTTTTCAACGGCAAGTAATTCCATAAATAACACGAGCGCTTTTACCGAACTGATAAAAGCGCTCTTTTTTAACCAACTAAACAAGTTTTTCGAATTATGAAGGGAATATTTCCAATCGATAAGTTCCGCACTTTGCAGACACCTTTCTATTATTACGATACCAAAGTGCTGCGTGATACATTGTCGGCTATTAACCATGAGGTTGCCAAATATCCTAATTATTCAGTGCATTACGCTGTCAAAGCAAATGCCAATCCGAAAGTACTTACTATCATCCGTGAGAGCGGAATGGGGGCCGACTGTGTGAGCGGTGGAGAAATCCGCGCCGCTATCCGTGCAGGATTCCCGGCCAATAAAGTCGTTTTTGCAGGAGTAGGTAAAGCGGACTGGGAAATCAACCTCGGGCTGGAGTACGGCATCTTCTGTTTCAATGTAGAGTCTATTCCCGAACTGGAAGTAATCAATGAATTGGCTGCTGCTCAAAATAAGGTGGCTAATGTTGCTTTCCGTATCAATCCGGATGTAGGCGCACATACTCACGCAAATATCACTACCGGTTTGGCAGAAAACAAATTCGGTATCAGTATGCAGGATATGGACAAGGTGATAGATGTGGCACAGGAGATGAAAAACGTAAAGTTTATCGGCCTTCATTTCCACATTGGTTCGCAGATTCTGGATATGGGCGATTTTGTAGCTCTCTGTAATCGTGTTAATGAATTACAGGATAAATTGGAAGCCCGCAGAATTCTGGTAGAACATATTAACGTAGGAGGTGGTTTGGGTATTGACTATGGACATCCCAACCGTCAGGCTATCCCGAACTTCAAAGACTATTTTGCTACCTATGCCGGGCAACTGAAATTGCGTCCTTATCAGACGTTACATTTTGAATTGGGGCGTGCTGTTGTAGGACAGTGCGGTTCCTTAATTTCTAAAGTTCTGTATGTAAAACAAGGTGCTCGGAAGAAATTTGCCATCTTGGATGCTGGCATGACCGATCTTATCCGTCCGGCTCTGTATCAGGCATTCCATAAAATGGAAAATATTACTTCCGAAGAACCATTGGAAGCATACGACGTGGTAGGACCGATCTGTGAATCGTCGGATGTTTTCGGAAAAGCGATTGACCTGAACAAAGTGAAGCGTGGTGACTTGATAGCCCTTCGCTCTGCCGGTGCTTATGGTGAAATAATGGCTTCCGGATATAACTGCCGTGAACTGCCGAAAGGATATACCTCTGACGAACTGGTGTAAGTAAAAAGTGAACCGATACAATCAAAGTGTGAATGTAGTTTAAAAATGTAGGGTGCGTGGAACAATTTTAACTGAAAGCTTGTTATTTTTGTAATGAGTTCAAAAAGAAACTACATTAACAACTTAATAAAAAATACGATTATGATTTCAGAAAAATTACAGAATGCAATTAACGAACAGATTACTGCTGAAATATGGTCTGCTAACCTGTATTTAGCAATGTCTTTCTATTTCGAGAGAGAAGGTTTCAGTGGATTTGCTCATTGGATGAAAAAGCAATCTCAAGAAGAAATGGGACATGCTTATGCCATGGCAGATTATATTATCAAGCGTGGAGGAGCTGCTAAAGTTGATAAAATAGATGTTGTTCCTAACGGATGGGGTACTCCTTTGGAAGTATTCGAACACGTTTACAAACATGAATGTCATGTTTCTCAATTGGTAGACAAGCTGGTAGACGTAGCTGCTGCTGAAAAGGATAAAGCGACACAGGATTTCTTGTGGGGATTTGTTCGTGAACAAGTAGAAGAAGAAGCTACAGCACAAGGCATTGTTGACAAGATCAAGAAAGCCGGTGATACCGGAATTTTCTTTGTAGACTCACAATTGGGACAGCGTTAATGATGCTACTCTGAAAATAGTTCTTTAATATATTATAGAAGCTGCCTGAATTCCAGTTCGGGCAGCTTCTTTTTTTTCACTTATTTGGCTTATGTTCGAAAATAAACTACCTTTGTATTACGAGTCAGAGAGAAATTAATCCCGGTTATTATAAATGAATGGTTTGAACAGAGGAATTATAAGATTGCTCCTTTTATCTTTATTGCTCCTTTTAGGGGTGAGTAGTTGTTCTCAAAAAGAGGAACGACGTATTTTAGTTGTCCACTCTTATGAGGAAACTTATGCAGCTTATCCGGAATTTAACCGGATGATAGCGGAGCAATTTGAAAAAGAGAAAATTGATGCTGATATTCGTACCGTTTATTTAGACTGTGAATCTTATTGGGAGGAACCGGAACTGGAACGGATGCGCTTTCTGGTTGATTCCGTTTCGAGAGACTGGCGACCGGAAGTGATTCTGGTGAATGAAGACCAAGCCACTTATTCATTGATGAAATGTGGAATTCAGTTGGCGAAAGAAGTGCCTGTGGTTTTTGGTGGTGTCAATTATCCGAATTGGGGATTGTTGAAACATCATCCCAACGTGACAGGTTTTCATGACAAGATAGCCTTTAATGAGAATATCAGTGTGGCAAAAGAGCTCTTCGGTGAGCACGTCCGTTTGTTTACCATGCTCGACACTACCTATATCGACAAACAAATCAGAAGAGATGCAAAGGAGCAGTTTAAAGGATGTAAAGTGACCGGATTCATAGATAATCCTGAACTTTCTCCGGAAGAACAGATACGTTTGGTGCAGGAAGAAGGTTATACCCGCTTCATGGCTATTCCTTTGCGTAATGCCAGAAATCATTCGGATGCCACTTTTATGTGGGTTTTAAACAGGAGCTACCGCGACCAATGTTATATTCAGTTGAAACGTGATTACACCACTATTAATATTGGAAGCATCTGCGGTAGTCCCAGTCTGACAGCCATTAATGAAGCCTTTGGGTTTGGTGAGAAGTTGTTGGGTGGATACATCACTTCGCTACCTATTCAGGTAGAAGAAGAAGTGAAAACTGCCGTTCGCATATTACATGGTACAAGCCCCTCGGATATACCCATTGTTGAAAGTCGGAAAGAGTATGTCGTAGACTGGAATACAATGAAACAAATTGGCTTGGGCAAGGAAAGTATTCCTGCAAAATATAGCATTATTAATATTCCGTTCAGAGACAAGTATCCATTTCTTTGGGGAACTTTAGTCGCTTCACTAATTCTTTTCCTGACATTTCTTTTTGCTTCGCTTTGGTGGTTATACCTTCGGGAACAGACGAGAAAAAAACAGGCGCTTATAGCATTGGCTGATGAAAAAGAAACATTGTCATTAGCTATTGAGGGTGGAATGACGTATGCTTGGAGATTGGATAACGGTTGTTTTGTTTTTGAAGATGCATTCTGGTCGTCGCAAGGGCTGAATCCTAGACAACTTTCGTTTAAGGAATTCATGAGCTTTATTCATCCCGATCATTGGGAAGGAGTGAAGTTCAACTGGCAAAATCTGAAAACAGCCCAAAAGAAAGTAGTACGGGAGCTTTGTAACTTCGACGGTAAAGGATATCAGTGGTGGGAGTTCCGTTATACTACTAAACAGCTACCGGGTGGCGAATATAAAACAGCAGGTTTGCTGCTCAACATACAAGATATAAAGGATCGTGAAGAGGAACTGGAAGCTGCGCGCTTGCTCGCTGAAAAGGCAGAATTGAAACAATCCTTCCTGGCAAATATGAGCCATGAGATACGTACTCCGCTTAATTCGATTGTTGGTTTTGCCAATATTCTGGCATTGGAAGATGGGTTGAGTTCCGTAGAACGCGAAGAATATATCGGTACCATTAACAAGAACAGCGAGTTGCTGCTCAAACTGATTAACGATATTCTGGAGCTTTCCCGTATCGAATCAGGCTATATGTCTTTCTCATTCAAGAAATGTAGGGTGAGAGAGCTGATTGATGACATTTATATGACTCACCAGGTATTGATTGCCCCACGTCTGGAATTCCTGAAAGAAGTGGATAATATACCTTTGGAGATTAATGTGGATAGGGAGCGTTTGATACAAGTTCTAACAAACTTCTTGAATAACGCCAGTAAGTTTACGGAAACCGGGTATATCAAATTAGGGTATATTTATCTACCGGATGAAGGTAACGTGCGGATTTATGTAGAAGATACCGGAAAGGGTATTCCACGTGAAGAACAACGGATGATTTTTAGCCGTTTTTACAAACAGAACGAATTCTCACAGGGAGCAGGATTGGGACTTTCTATTTGTCAGGTGATTATAGAAAAGTTGGGTGGAAGGATTGAACTCAAATCCGAAGTAGGCAAGGGAAGTCGCTTTACGGTCATCCTTCCTTGCCGGGTAGTGTCTTGATAAAAACTAATGGAAGGGAATGCCAACCGTATTATTTCTTGTTTTTCCCTTTCTCCATTGTTCCCAGGTAAATCTCCAGTGAACGGGTGGAAATCTGTATTTCGCGGAAAGATACGCCTAGAGAAGCTATCAACAGAATCAGTGCCAGTCCGAATACGTAAGCGGAAAATAATTGCAGTCCGATATAAATAAGAAACATACTGACTACGCAGAGAAAAAGGCTTGCAATACCCAGTCCTTGCATTGTACGGGTCAGATTCAACCGTTTCCGTAAATTCTCGATTTGAGCTTCAGTGATATCCGAAGGGTTTTCCACGTAGCGGTCACGTAGTTGGCGTACAAGTTGGGCATACGATAAGAAACGGTTGGTATAAGCTAGTAAAATCAATGAAACTGCCGAGAAAAGCAGGGTAGGAGTAGTGAGGGTTAATTCTTCCATAATCTTTTTATAGTTAAGCAGCGGTTCAAAATTCATTAAATAAAAGAGATTTTTTAGGCACGGATTACACGGATTTCACGGTTTTTAGAAATATGCTTGCATAAAGCAACAGCGTAATCCGTGTAATCCGTGCCTAAAAATGGATTCTGCAAGGAAACCTTGCTTCGGAGTTATTCCGTTTTCAATACGTTAAGCTCTTTACCTACCTTGATAAAGGCAGCGATACACTTGTCAAGATGTGCTTTTTCGTGTCCTGCAGAAATCTGTACACGGATGCGGGCCTGATCTTTCGGCACTACCGGATAGTAGAAACCTGTCACATAGATCCCTTCTTCCTGCATGCGTGCAGCATAAATTTGAGACAGTTTCGCATCATACAGCATTACCGCACAAATAGCACTTTGTGTCGGTTTAATATCAAATCCGGCAGCCGTCATCTTATCACGGAAATAGTTTACATTTTCAACCAACTTGTCATGCAGTGCATTGCTCTCTTTCAGCATCTTGAAAACTTCAAGACTTGCACCGATGATACCCGGAGCCAATGAATTGGAGAACAAATACGGGCGGCTGCGTTGACGGAGTAAATCAATGATTTCTTTGCGTCCGGTGGTAAATCCTCCCAGTGCACCGCCGAAAGCCTTACCCAACGTTCCTGTGTAAATATCTACACGTCCGTGAGTCTTATACAACTCGCTTACGCCACGACCAGTGGCACCTACCACACCGGCAGAGTGAGATTCGTCTACCATTACCAACGCATCGTATTTCTCGGCAAGATCACAAATCTGATCCATCGGAGCTACATTGCCGTCCATTGAGAACACACCGTCCGTAACAATAATACGGAAGCGTTGTGCCTGCGCTTCTTGCAGACATCTTTCCAAGTCTTTCATGTCAGCATTGGCGTAACGGTAACGTTTCGCTTTGCAAAGACGTACCCCGTCAATGATAGAAGCGTGGTTTAGCGAATCCGAGATAATGGCATCCTCTTCGGAGAAAAGCGGTTCGAATACACCGCCGTTAGCATCGAAGCAGGCAGCATACAGAATCGTGTCTTCAGTCTGGAAATAGTCCGAGATAGCAGCTTCCAGTTCTTTGTGTATATCTTGTGTTCCACAAATGAAACGGACAGACGACATTCCATATCCACGGTTATTCATCATTTCCTGTGAAGCCTTGATTAATCGGGGATGATTGGACAATCCTAGATAGTTGTTTGCGCAGAAGTTTAATACTTCCTTACCTTTTACAGTGATGGCAGCTTGCTGCGCACTTTCAATCAGTCGTTCTTCTTTATAAAGTCCGGCTTCCTTGATTTCAGCCAATGTTTGGCGGAGATATTCTTGCATTTTACCGTACATAGTGTTTGGGTGATTAAGTTATATTGCAAAGGACACAATTTTTCTTGGAATAACAATGTCTTTTTGATTAAAATCTGAAAAAAAAGTGCTTACTTTGCGCACTATTTAAGCTTGATATTCTAAGTCAGAAGAAAAAATGGAACACATTTTGATTATTGGAGCTACCGGACAGATAGGGTCGGAGCTAACGATGGAGCTACGGAAACGTTACGGAAATGCAAATGTAGTAGCAGGTTATATTCCGGGTGCAGAACCTAAAGGGGAATTAAAGGAGTCGGGACCGTCGGCAATTGCTGATGTAACAGATGGCGATGCAATTGCATCTGTAGTAAAAGAGTATCACATTGATACGATTTATAATTTGGCTGCTCTGTTGTCCGTAGTTGCCGAGTCGAAACCCAAGTTGGCTTGGAAAATAGGCATCGACGGATTGTGGAATGTGCTGGAAGTGGCACGTGAACAAGGGTGCGCAGTGTTTACTCCGAGTTCTATCGGTTCGTTTGGAGCTAGTACGCCTCACACGAAAACACCGCAGGACACCATTCAGCGTCCGCGTACCATGTATGGAGTCACTAAAGTAACGACAGAGTTATTGAGTGATTACTATTTTAATAAATACGGTGTCGATACCCGTGCTGTCCGTTTCCCGGGCATTATTTCGAATGTGACCCCTCCGGGAGGAGGTACGACTGATTATGCTGTCGATATTTACTACTCGGCAGTGAAAGGAGAAAAGTTTGTGTGCCCCATTAAGCAAGGCACTTTAATGGATATGATGTACATGCCGGATGCGCTGAACGCAGCAATTACGCTGATGGAAGCCGATCCGGCAAGATTGATACACCGCAATGCTTTCAATATCGCTTCCATGAGTTTCGACCCGGAAACGATATATCAGGCTATCAAGAAGCATGTGCCGCAGTTTGAGATGATCTATGATATAGATCCTCTGAAACAGCGTATAGCCGATAGCTGGCCCGATAGCCTGGACGATACCTGCGCTCGTGAAGAGTGGGGATGGAAGCCGGCCTACAATTTGGAAAGCATGACGGTAGATATGCTTGAAAAGTTAAGAGAGAAACTGAAATAATGAAAAAACTAATTGCAGGGGTCATACTGCTCGGTATATTGAGCTCTTGTGGAAACAAGAAAACAAATATTGACCCTTTCGCATCTATTACTAAAGAGGTGGATTCAATCCGGCAGATAGCCGATTCTAGCCACCATGATAAATCGCCGGAAGATCCGCAGCCTATACAGGCAGATGAATCTTTCGATGATTTTATCTACAATTTTGCTTCCGATGAAGTGTTACAGCGTCAGCGTGTGAAATTTCCATTGCCCTACTACAATGGAGATAAGAAATCAAACATCGAGGAACGCAACTGGAAGCATGATGACTTGTTTACCAAGCAGCATTATTATACTCTGCTGTTTGATAGAGAAGAAGACATGGATTTAGTAGGAGATACCTCCCTCACTTCTGTGCAGGTAGAGTGGATGTTTGTGAAAACGCGAATGGTGAAAAGATACTATTTTGAACGTATCAAAGGTGCATGGATGCTGGAGGCAATCAACCTGCGGCCCATTGAGCAAAGTGATAATGAGAACTTTGTTGAGTTTTTCGGACATTTTGCAACGGATAGTCTTTTTCAGAGTCAGCGTGTGAGGGAGCCGTTAGCTTTTGTAACCAGCGATCCGGACGATGATTTCTCCATTTTGGAGACAACCCTCGATCTTAATCAGTGGTTTGCCTTCAAACCGGTACTTCCTGTCGACCGCCTTTCTAATATTAATTACGGACAGCGGAATGGCGATGATTCGCCCACGAAAATTCTGGCGTTGAAAGGTATCGGCAATGGTTTTTCCAATATCCTTTATTTCCGCCGGAAAGCCGGAGAATGGGAATTGTATAAGTTTGAAGATACAAGTATCTGATACAGGTTACGACGCACTATAACAGTATAACTTATAACTAGAAATATATGTATTCTCTTTTGCCCTACAATACATTCGGCATCGATGTCAGTGCCGCTCGTTTTTTAGAATATTCTTCGGTTGAAGAATTGAAGAAGCTGATTGTGCAAGGTGCCGTTGTGACACCTTTTTTGCATATTGGTGGTGGCAGTAACCTGCTGTTTACCAAAGATTACGACGGATTGATACTCCATTCCCGCATTGAAGGAATCGAAGTGACGGAAGAAGATGAATACTCTGTATCGATACGAGTAGGAGCGGGGGTAGTATGGGATGACTTCGTTGCATATTGCGTAGAACATGGATGGTATGGAACGGAGAATCTGTCGCTCATTCCCGGTGAAGTGGGAGCGAGTGCGGTACAAAACATTGGAGCTTATGGCGTTGAAGTGAAAGATCTGATAACAGCAGTGGAAACAGTGAACATTCAAGCTGAAGAACGCGTTTATTCGGTGGAAGAGTGTGGGTATACCTACCGTAACAGTATTTTTAAACGTCCGGAAAACAAGTCGGCTTTTGTCACCTATGTCCGTTTCCGGCTTAGTAAAAAAGAATATTATACGTTAGATTATGGAACCATTCGTCAGGAGCTTGAAAAATATCCGGCATTGACGCTTTCTGTTGTACGGAAAGTGATAATTGAGATTCGTGAGAGCAAGTTGCCCGACCCGAAAGTAATGGGTAATGCCGGCAGCTTCTTTATGAATCCCATTGTGCCGAAAGAAAAACTGGAAGCCTTGCAGCAGGAATATCCCCAGATACCATACTATGAGCTGTCAGACGGTCGGGTGAAAATCCCGGCAGGATGGATGATCGATCAATGCGGCTGGAAAGGTAAGGCTTTAGGTCCGGCTGCCGTGCATGATAAACAAGCACTGGTATTAGTGAATCTTGGTGGAGCAAAAGGTGGCGATATCCTTGCGCTTTCAGATGCAGTTCGAACCTCTGTTCGTGAGAAGTTCGGTATTGATATCCACCCGGAAGTTAACTTAATAAATTGAGAAGTAGAAATTGAGAATGAAGAATAGCTATATGAATAATGAAAAGTGTTCAGGTGTAGAAATACTCTATAACCTTTCTTTTTTTCGTTCTCAATTCCAAATTTCTCATTCTCAACTATTATTTTTTAATTCTCAATTTTCAATTCTCAATTAAACAAGTGAAAGTAAGAATCATTGGAAGTGGAACATCGACGGGAGTACCCCAAATCGGCTGTACATGTCCGGTTTGTACTTCTGCCGATCCGAAAGATAACCGATTGCGTGCATCTGCTATTGTCGAGACAGATGATGCGCGGATTTTGATAGATTGCGGTCCGGATTTCCGGACACAGGTATTGCATCTTCCTTTTGAGAAGATAGATGGTGTGCTCATTACGCATGAACATTATGACCATGTGGGCGGGTTGGACGATTTACGTCCGTTTTGCCGGTTTGGTTCAGTGCCTATTTATGCGGAAAATTATGTGGCGCAAGGCTTGCGTTTGCGTATGCCCTATTGCTTTGTCGACCATCGTTATCCGGGCGTTCCCGACATTCCTTTGCAGGAAATTTCTGTGGGGCAGGCCTTTTCTGTTAACCACACGGAGGTGCTTCCTTTACGTGTGATGCATGGGCGATTGCCTATTTTGGGATATCGTATCGGGCAATTAGGTTATATCACTGATATGTTGACTATGCCCGAAGAATCTTATGAACAATTGGCGGGAATAGATGTTTTGGTAGTGAATGCACTTCGGATTGCCTCGCATCCTACCCATCAGAATCTGGAAGAAGCATTGGCAGTGGCGCGGCGCATTCAAGCAAAGAAGACGTACTTTATACACATGAGTCATGATATGGGCTTACATGCGGAGGTTGAAAAGAGCCTTCCGGAAAATATTCACCTGGCATTCGACGGATTGGATATCTATCTTTGATTATCGGTGAAATTTTTAGCAAAAGTTTTGTTTTCTTTGTAGAAATTATTATTTTTGCACTTAGCCGATAAACAGCGAATATTATGAAACTTCGTACGATAGTGAAAATAGCGATCACGTCTTCTGTTGTACTTTTGTGCTCAGGTTTCGCATTGTACTCTTTTTTTAGACTGTCGGCGGCCGAAGGGCAGAAGGATTTTAATCTTTATGAACTGGTTCCGTCCACCACTTCAGCCGTGTTTGTTACTGATGATGTGCTCGAATTTGTAGCGGAGGTCGATGATCTGACTTGTAGTAAAAATCAGCAATATCTTTATGTGTCCAAACTTTTTTCTTATCTGAAACAAAGCCTTTATGCCCTCTCGGAAGATACTCCTCATGGTTTGAGCCGGCAAATGAATCAGATGCTGATTAGTTTCCATGAACCGGATAACGAACGGAACCAGATACTTTATTGCAGATTGGGAAATGGGGATAAGGAGTTGGTAAACAAGTTTGTGCGTAAATATATATCTTCGCTTTATCCGCCGAAAACATTTGCTTACAAAGGAGAGGAAATAATCATTTACCCGATGGCGGATGGTGATTTTCTTGCCTGCTATCTGACGTCTGACTTTATGGCATTAAGTTTTCAAAAAAAACTGATTGAAAACGTTATTGATGCATATAAGAGTGGCAAATCGTTGGCGGATGATCCTACCTTTACAGGGGTGCGTGCTCCGAAAAAAAGTGCAGCGGCCGCCACAATCTATACCCGTATGAAAGGGATGATGGGATGGACGGAATTTGATATGAAGATGAAAGATGATTTTATCTATTTCTCCGGCATTACTCACGATGCGGATACTTGCTTTGCATTTATAAACCAGCTTCGCCAACAGCAATCAGTCAAAGGCTTCCCGGGTGAGGCACTGCCTTCTACTGCTTTCTATTTTAGCAGACAGGGGATTGCGGACTGGACATCTTTGCTTTCTTATGGAAATGCGCAGGAGCAGAATGAGACGGTTCGCACGAGCGAAGTGCAGAATAGAGATAAAGAATTTTCCCGCTATCTGATGGAAAATGCCGGACAGGACTTGGTTGCCTGTCTCTTTCTGCGTGAAGATACGTTACAGGATCAGGATGCGGCGGCAGTCTTGAGCCTGTCTGTGGCAGATGTGACGGAGGCTGAAAGAATGCTTCGTACCCTTGTCAATACTGCTCCGGCAGATGAAGGAAGAAAAACTCCCCGAATTACTTTTTGTTATACTGTAAATAAGGCATACTTGGTCTATCGGTTGCCTCAAACAACCTTGTTTAAACAACTGACCAGTTTCGTAGAGCCGACTTTGGATATGTATGCGGCATTTTATGGTGGACGCTTGTTGCTTGCTCCGGATGAGAACAGTCTGTCGCATTATATTCGTCAATTGGATAAAGGTGAAGTGCTCAATGGTGCAATAGCTTATCAGACGGGTATGGATCACTTGTCTGATTCGTACCATTTTATGTTGATGGCAGATTTCGACCACGTATTCCGGCAATCGGAAAATTATGTCCGTTTCATACCGGATTTCTTTCTGCATAATGCCGGCTTCTTCCGTAATTTTACACTCTTTGTCCAGTTTGCCTGTACGGACGGAGTAGTATATCCCAATATTATTTTGAAATATAAATCAGAATAAAAATTACGGTTTATATACAATTGTTTATCTCTATGGTTTTGGAGCGGATTATCTGTATGAATAAAAATATCTTCAATTATAAAAAAACTCCCGATAGGATTATCCCGTCGAGAGTTTTTATGCTTATGCGTCGGATGAATGACTTTCAGTTTAGAATGGCAGATCGTCTTTTGCATCACCCGGAGTAAATTCGGGCATAGCCGATGGAGCCGGGGGAGGAACGGGAGAACCAGAAGCCATTGGAGCACCTGCACTGACGCGCTCTACTTTCCATGCGCGGATACTGTTGAACCAACGGTCATTCCATTGGCGGGCGTCAACGTCGAATGATACGGTCAGTTCTTCACCCATTTGAATGTTGAATTGCTCGATTTTGTCTGCACCAAATACGTCGAAACACATTTTGCGCGGATATTGATCATGGTTTTCAATAACGTACTCTTGTGATTTCCACTCGTTGCCGCTAGTTTTTGAAACTCCGCCTCTCGGGGGGAGGATAGCGATGATTTTTCCTGTAAATTCCATTGCGATAATTTTAAATTCTGCGGCGAAGTTACAATTTTTTAGTAATATCCCTCACACAATGCCTGTTTTTTTCTTTTGTTTTATTGGGCAGCCCAAATCTTTTTTCGTAACTTTGTGCGATAGAACATTTAAAACTTAAATACACGAAAATATATGAAATTTATCGTTTCAAGTACTGCTCTTTCCAGCCATTTACAGGCCATCAGCCGTGTGATTAATTCAAAAAATGCGCTGCCAATTCTCGATTGTTTCCTCTTCGAATTGGAAGACGGAACATTGTCTGTGACTGTATCCGACAGTGAAACAACGATGGTGACTACCGTAGAAGTGAATGAAAGCGATACGAACGGGCGTTTTGCCGTAGTAGCGAAAACATTGCTTGATGCACTGAAAGAAATCCCGGAACAACCACTCACATTCGAAATCAATCCGGATAATTATGAAATAACAGTGCAGTACCAGAACGGAAAATACAGCCTGATGGGGCAGAATGCGGATGAATTTCCGCAATCGGCTACATTGGGTGATAATGCAGTCCGTGTAGAGATGGAAGCAAGTGTACTTCTGGGAGGTATCAACCGTTCGGTGTTTGCTACTGCCGATGACGAACTTCGTCCGGTGATGAACGGTATTTATTTCGATATTACTACAGAAGATATTACAATGGTTGCTTCAGACGGTCATAAACTGGTGCGCTGCAAGACATTGGCAGCCAAAGGTAACGAGCGTGCAGCTTTCATCCTTCCGAAGAAACCGGCTACGTTGCTTAAAAATCTTTTGCCGAAAGAACAAGGCACAGTGACGATCGAATTCGATGAACGCAACGCTGTATTCATGCTCGAAAGCTACCGGATGGTTTGTCGTCTGATTGAAGGACGTTACCCGAACTACAACTCGGTAATTCCGCAGAACAATCCGCACAAAGTCACCGTAGACCGCCAGCAGTTGGTAGGAGCTTTGCGTCGTGTGTCTATCTTCTCGTCGCAGGCAAGTAGCTTGATAAAACTTCGTATGCAGGAAAACCAGATTGTGATTTCCGCACAAGATATTGACTTCTCTACTTCTGCTGAAGAAACACAAGTTTGCCAGTATGCAGGTGCAGCAATGAGCATCGGTTTCAAATCGACATTCCTCATTGACATCCTGAACAACATTTCAGCAGACGAAGTAGTCATCGAACTGGCGGATCCTTCACGTGCCGGAGTAATCATCCCGGTAGAGCAGGAAGAAAACGAAGACCTGCTGATGCTGCTGATGCCGATGATGCTAAATGATTAATGTTAATTCACCACAGAGGACGCAGAGGACACAGAGGATAAATTTGAATATTTGTTAAATAACCCTCTGTGTCCTCTGCGTCCTCTGTGGTGACCCAATAAAAAAATAGAAATGAAATTAAACCTGAAAAATCCCATTGTTTTTTTTGATTTAGAAACAACCGGAACCAATATCAACACAGACCGAATTGTTGAAATCTGCTATCTGAAAGTATATCCGAATGGAAATGAAGAAGCAAAAACATTACGTATCAACCCTGAAATGCATATCCCGGAAGCATCTTCTGCTATACATGGCATTTATGATGCCGACGTAGTCGATTGCCCAACTTTCAAAGAAGTGGCGAAAAACATAGCCAGGGACATTGAAGGTTGCGATTTGGCAGGATTTAATTCCAATCGTTTTGATATTCCTGTCCTTGCCGAAGAGTTCCTTCGCGCCGGAGTGGACATTGATATGACGAAACGCAAATTTGTAGACGTACAGGTGATCTTCCACAAAATGGAACAACGCACCCTGTCTGCTGCCTATAAATTCTATTGCGACAAGAATCTGGAAGATGCACACACTGCCGAAGCAGATACACGGGCCACTTACGAAGTGCTGAAAGCACAGCTCGACCGTTACTCCGATCTTCAGAATGATATTGCGTTCCTGGCAGATTATTCAAGTTTCAGCAAGAATGTAGACTTTGCCGGACGCATGGTGTACGATGATAATGGAGTGGAAGTATTCAACTTCGGAAAATATAAAGGAATGTCTGTAGCCGAGGTTTTGAAGAAAGATCCCGGATATTACAGTTGGATTTTGAATAGTGATTTCACGCTGAACACTAAGGCGGCATTGACAAAAATCCGTTTGCGTGAAATGAGTAATTTGATTACAAAATAATGCTAAAAGGAAAAAAAATAATTCTTGGAATTACCGGCAGTATTGCCGCGTATAAGGCGTGCTATATCATTCGCGGACTGATAAAACAAGGAGCGGAAGTGCAAGTTGTCATTACTCCGGCGGGAAAAGAATTTATTACTCCCATCACTCTTTCGGCTTTGACCAGCAAACCGGTCATCAGTGAGTTTTTTGCCCAGCGTGACGGAACGTGGAACAGTCACGTCGATCTCGGACTGTGGGCGGATGCTGTACTGATTGCACCTGCCACCGCCTCTACTATCGGCAAAATGGCAAATGGAATAGCCGACAATATGCTCATAACAACTTATCTTTCGGCAAAAGCTCCCGTGTTTGTTGCTCCGGCAATGGACCTCGATATGTTTGCCCATCCCGCCACCCAGAAAAATCTGGATATATTGCGTTCCTACGGTAATCACATTATCGAGCCGGGAACAGGAGAGTTAGCCAGCCACTTGGTGGGAAAGGGACGTATGGAAGAGCCGGAAAACATTATCCGGGTATTGGATGAATTTTTCGCTTCGAGTGACGAACTATCCGGAAAGAAAGTGATGATTACAGCCGGACCGACTTACGAAAAGATTGACCCGGTGCGTTTCATAGGCAATTATTCTTCCGGAAAGATGGGATTCGCATTAGCAGAAGAATGTGCCCGTCGCGGAGCGCAGGTGACATTGATAACAGGTCCTGTGCAGCTCAAAACGCAACATTCCCGTATCCGGCGTGTAGATGTGGAATCAGCAGAAGAAATGTATGCGGCTTCACAGATCTATTTTCCAGATGCTGATGCAGGTATTCTTTGCGCGGCAGTAGCCGACTATCGTCCGGAAACAGTGGCCGACAAGAAGATTAAGCGGGAGAAAGAAGAGGAACTAACCCTCCATCTTCAGGCAACACAAGACATCGCTGCCAATTTAGGAGCACTGAAAAGGAAAAATCAGTTATTGGTTGGCTTTGCCCTCGAAACCAATAATGAGCAGCAGAATGCCGAAGGAAAGCTCGAACGCAAAAATTTCGACTTTATCGTGCTCAACTCGTTGAATGACGCTGGCGCCGGTTTCCGCCATGATACCAATAAAATAAGTATCATTGACAGGAAAGGTCGTACAGACTATCCCCTGAAACCGAAAATAGAAGTGGCCCAGGACATCATCGACCGTCTGGTAGCCACCCTATCTTCGAATTTTTAATTTTCAATTCTCAATTTTTAATTAAATATAAGGTGTTACGTTCACTATACATTCAGAATTATGCATTGATAGAAAAACTGGATATCAGTTTTGAAACAGGCTTTTCCGTTATAACAGGTGAAACGGGAGCCGGAAAATCAATTATTCTGGGAGCTATCGGACTCCTGCTAGGACAGCGTGCCGATGTGAAAGCGATTCGCCACGGAGCTTCCAAATGTATCATAGAGGCACGTTTCGATCTATCTGCCTATGGTATGCGTCCGTTTTTCGAAGAAAACGAGTTGGAATATGATGAAGAGTGCATTTTGCGTCGTGAGGTACAAGCTTCCGGTAAGAGCAGGGCATTCATCAACGATACTCCTGCTTCGCTGTCACAAGTGAAAGAGCTGGGCGAACAGTTGATAGATGTACATTCGCAACATCAGAATTTATTGCTCAATAAAGAAGGATTCCAGTTGAATGTGCTTGATATTCTGGCACATAATGATGCAGCATTGGAGAAATACCATCTGTATTATGATGAATGGAAACGGACAGACCGCGAACTGGCTGAATTAGTGTCGCTGGCAGAGAAAAGCCGCTCCGATGAAGATTATATCCGCTTCCAACTCGAACAGCTCGAAGAAGCCTGTTTGGTGGAAGGGGAGCAGGAAGAACTGGAGCAGGAAGCTGAAACATTAAGTCATGCAGAAGAGATAAAAGCCGGACTTTACCGGGTGGAACAGTCGTTTGCTTCGGATGAAGGCGGATTGCTTTCTTACCTGAAAGATAGCCTGAATACGCTGAATAATCTGCAAAGAGTATATCAGCCGGCCAAGGAACTTACCGAACGTATGGAGAGTGCTTATATCGAACTGAAAGATATTTCGCACGAAGTCTCTTTACAAAGTGACTCCGTTGAATTCAATCCGGTCCGTCTGGACGAAGTGAATGAACGGTTGAATCTGATTTATTCCTTACAGCAGAAACATCGGGCACAAACCCTTGGCGAATTGATAGCGCTAACGGATGAATACCGCAGCAAATTGTCGGACATCACTTCCTATGATGAGCGTATCGCCGAACTGACTGCTCGTAAAGAGGAACAATATAAACAAGTGAAACAACAGGCGGAAGTGTTGACCAAGGCCCGTGCGAAAGCTGCGCGTGAAGTAGAAAAACAACTGGCAGCCCGGTTGATTCCATTAGGAATGCCGAATGTTCGTTTCCTGATCGAAATGGGACTGAAAAAGGAGCCGGGATTGCAAGGAGAAGATACAGTCAACTTCCTGTTTTCCGCCAATAAGAACGGCACTTTGCAGAATATCTCTTCCGTAGCTTCAGGAGGTGAAATTGCCCGTGTCATGCTTTCCATCAAGGCAATGATTGCCGGAGCCGTCAAGCTGCCGACCATCGTATTTGATGAAATAGATACCGGAGTCTCCGGTGAAATAGCCGACCGTATGGCGGACATGATGCAGGAAATGGGCGACCGCAACCGTCAGGTAATCAGTATTACCCACCTGCCACAGATTGCTGCCCGTGGGCGTGCTCATTATAAGGTATACAAAAAAGACAGCGATACGGAAACCAACAGCCATATTCGCCGTCTCACTGACGAAGAACGGGTAGAGGAAATAGCTCACATGCTTAGCGGCGCCACTCTTACCGAAGCTGCCCTTAGCAATGCCAAATCCCTGCTTGCCCGCAACTGATAAATAGTGAATAGTAAATAGTAAAATAGTAAATCAACCAGATGTTAGATAAAAGTGAAATGATTTTCGGCGTTCGTGCCGTGATAGAAGCCATTCAGGCTGGAAAAGAGATAGATAAGATCCTCGTGAAGAAAGATATTCAAAGTGATCTTTCCAAGGAGCTTTTTGCAGCTTTGAAAGGTACGCTGATACCTGTTCAGCGTGTTCCGGTAGAACGTATCAACCGTATTACCCGTAAAAATCATCAGGGAGTGATCGCTTTCATTTCTTCTGTGACTTATCAGAAAGCGGAGGATCTTGTTCCTTTCTTGTTTGAGCAAGGAAAAAATCCGTTTTTTGTTATGCTCGACGGAGTGACCGATGTACGCAATTTCGGGGCAATTGCACGTACCTGCGAATGTGCAGCTGTCGATGCTGTGATTATTCCTGTTCGAGGCAGTGCGTCAGTCAATGCTGATGCCGTGAAAACGTCGGCAGGAGCGCTACATACTCTTCCTGTATGCCGTGAACAGAACCTCCGTTCGACTCTGCAATATCTGAAAGACAGTGGTTTCCGCATTGTGGCTGCTACCGAAAAAGGGGATTATGACTATACCAAAGCTGATTATACAGGTCCTCTCTGCATCATAATGGGAGCGGAAGATACAGGAGTTTCTTATGAAAACCTTGCCCTCTGTGATGAATGGGTGAAAATTCCGATGCTGGGCACCATCGAATCCCTGAATGTCTCTGTAGCTGCCGGTATCCTGATTTACGAAGCTGTGAAACAAAGAAACAATGACTGATATGAAGAAGATTTTAATTCTACCTTTGCTGCTTTTCTTCCTGGTACAGGGAAGCATGGCACAAACCCCAAAATGGGTAGAGAAGGCAAAACGTGCAGTCTTCTCAATAGTGACTTATGACAAGAATGATAAAATGCTGAATACGGGAAACGGATTCTTTGTGTCCGAAGACGGATTGGCTTTATCAGATTATACTCTTTTTAAAGGAGCCGAACGTGCGGTGGTGATTACTTCCGAAGGCAAACAGATGCCGGTCAGCCTGATACTGGGAGCGAATGACATGTATGATGTTATTAAGTTCCGTGTGGCTATCACCGAGAAGAAAGTGCCTGCGCTGATCATTGCCAAAACAGCCCCGGTGGCAGGAGCCGAAGCGTGGATGCTTCCTTATTCTACGCAGAAAAGCATTGCTTGTGTCAATGGTAAGGTGAAAGATGTTTCCAAAGTAGCCGGCGAATACCATTATTATACATTGAGTATGCAGATGAAAGATAAGATGGTGAGCTGCCCGGTGATGAATGCGGAAGGTCAGGTATTTGGTATTGCGCAGAAATCATCCGGTATTGATACGGTGACTACTTGCTATGCGGCGGGAGCTGCTTTTGCCATGTCGCAGAAAATCAGTGCCCTTTCTTTGGGAGACGCTGCCTTGAAAAGCATTGGTATTCGGAAAGGTTTACCCGAAACGGAAGATCAGGCATTAGTATATCTGTTTATGGCCTCTTCGAGCCTCTCGGGCGAGGACTATGAAAAGCTGTTGGACGATTTCATCCGCCAGTTCCCTGCCAATGCAGATGGTTATCTCCGTCGTGCCAATTATTATGCATCTAAAGGTAAAGACGACCAGACCTGGTATGATAAAGCCGTTGCCGACTTTAATCAGGCTCTGAAAGTAGCCCAGAAGAAAGATGATGTATATTATAATATAGGTAAGCTGATGTATGCTTATCAATTATCGAAGCCGGAGAAAACTTACAAAGACTGGACGTATGACACCGCTTTGAAGAATGTCCGTCAGGCAATCGCTATTGATCCGCTGCCAATTTACACTCAAATGGAAGGCGATATACTGTTTGCCCAACAAGACTATGCCGGTGCTTTGGCTGCTTATGAAAAGGTAAATGCCAGCAATATTGCTTCTCCGGCCACTTTCTTTAGTGCTGCCAAAACGAAGGAACTGTTGAAAGGGGATCCGAAAGAAGTGGTAGCCTTAATGGATAGCTGTATTGCCCGTTGCCCGCAACCGATTACGGCCGACTTTGCTCCATACTTGTTGGAGCGTGCGCAGATGAATATGAATGCCGGTCAGGCGCGAAATGCAATGCTCGATTATGATGCTTACCATACGGCAGTCAAAGGAGAAGTGAACGACGTGTTCTATTATTATCGCGAACAGGCAGCTTTGAAAGCCCGTCAGTTTCAACGCGCTTTAGACGATATTGCCAAGGCCATCGAGATGAATCCGACAGACCTCACCTATCAGGCAGAGCATGCAGTTGTAAACCTCCGTGTAGGACGGTATGAAGAAGCCATTCAGATTTTGAATAATATATTGAAGACTGATCCCAAATATGGTGAGGCTTACCGTTTATTGGGACTTTGCCAGATACAGCTGAAGAAGACAGATGAAGCTTGCGGCAACTTTAAGAAAGCGAAAGAATTGGGTGATCCGAATGTCGATGAGCTGATTACAAAATACTGCAAGTAAAAAGATCATCTTCTTGAAGATAAAAAATAAATCCCTGCCAACTCGAAAATTGGCAGGGATTCCTCGTTTTTGGGGACGTTGTATAAAAAACTCTCTCTCTTTTTTATTTTCCCCACTTCACTTGTTAAGCTCAGGTTGTAGGTTTTAATGATATTATGGTTTGATTTCTCTTTTTTCCTCTGTTATAAGTTAAATGCACGGTTATTGAAAATACTGCATGTCTTCACTTATTTTTTTTAGAAATAAATTGAAAATCCATCTAAAATAGTGAGTAAATTAAAAATTGTGGTTCATTTTATCTATAATCTTACTATATTCCGCACGTTTTTAATAACACGTATGAGATAAGTTATAATTTATGGAAAAAAATCGATTTACTATTTGTGCAAACAATTACATTGATTGTTTGCGACAAGAGGGTCGTTATTCTACGGCCCATGTGTATAAACACGCTATTCGTTCTTTTTCGCAGTTTTGTGGAACTCAATCCATCACGTTTAGTAAGATAAACCGTGAAACTCTAAAGAGGTATAGCAACTACCTGATGGCTTCCCGTTTGAAGCCCAATACGATTTCTACGTATATGCGTATGCTGCGTAGTATCTACAATCGTGGTGTCGATATGCATCAAGCTCCTTATGTGCATGGTTTGTTCCGGGATGTTTTTACCGGGGTAGACACACGTCAGAAGAAAGCTATCCCGATCGGCGAACTTCACATGCTATTAAACAAAGATCCTCAATCGGAAAAGCTTCGCCGGACGCAAGCCATTGCCAATCTGTTATTTCAGTTTTGTGGAATGCCTTTTTCTGATTTAGCCCATTTGGAAAAGTCCAATTTGGAGCGGGGACTTTTAAAGTACAATCGCATCAAGACCGGTACTCCTATGAGCATAGAAGTGTTAGAGTCAGCGCAGAATGCAATTGGGGGACTGTATAATAAATCAGATGCCCGGAGTTCCGATTATCCTGATTATCTTTTCCGGATATTAAGCGGAGCGTACAAGCGGAATGAAGAAGGAGCCTATCGTGAGTATCAGTCAGCTTTGAGACGTTTTAATAATGAGTTGAAAAGCCTGTCCAGAAAATTAAGGCTACATTCGCCCGTCACGTCGTATACGCTTCGTCATTCTTGGGCTACGACTGCCAAGTACAGAGGTGTACCTATCGAAATGATTAGCGAATCACTAGGACACAAATCTATTAAAACAACACAGATATATTTAAAGGGTTTCGAATTGGAAGAAAGAACAAAGGTGAATAAATTGAATTATTCTTACGTTTGTAATTTTAAAATGTTCTGATTAGTATTATTAAAGCATTATGGATTAGGGACTTAATGCTAGTGTTACTTCTTAGGTAACGGAAATATATTCGCTACAAAGATAGGTAAAAATATTAATAGCAAACAAACAAAAAACTTCTTTTTTTCCTTTTTCTCTAAAATATGCAACATGAATCTATCTGAACATGAAGGATAACATCTTCATGCTCAAAGACTTTTTATTACCTAAATTCAAGAATGCTTTATATTGAATGTTAGGTACCTGCTTTTATATTCCCTCATAATCGATTTTTTATCTTTTTCCACAACGATGTGTATTCTAAATGTGTGTTGTCCGTTACCTAAGAAGTAACGGAATAACATGGGGTAAAAAAATATGATTTTAACGAAACCGAAATCAGCAAATGCCGGGCCTAGTAGTGGGACAGGGGAAGGCGTAGCACACTCAAAACGTTGGTATGTAGCACTTGTTCGAATGCATCATGAGAAGAAAGTTGCCGAACGTTTATCTAAGATGGGAATTGATTCTTTTGTTCCCGTTCAGCAGCAAATTCATCAATGGAGCGACCGTCGTAAGATGGTTAATACAGTCTTACTCCCAATGATGGTTTTTGTACATGTCAATCCAAAAGAACGTATGGAAGTTCTTTCATTTTCTACGGTCAGCCGTTATATGGTGATGCGTGGAGAGAGTACTCCTGCCGTTATTCCTGACGAGCAGATGGCACGTTTCCGTTTTATGCTCGATTATTCCGAAGAAGCAGTCTGTATGAATGATACTCCACTGGCGCGTGGTGAGAAAGTTCGTGTCATAAAAGGTCCTTTGAGCGGGCTTGTCGGCGAACTTGTGACTGTAGCCGGAAAGAGTAAGATTGCCGTTCGTTTAAATATGCTTGGCTGTGCTTGTGTCGATATGCCAATCGGTTATGTAGAACCTACAAAGATTACCAATGACGATACTAAAAAACTTTAACGTATTTCTATTCATTCTGCTGTTGGGAGTTTGTTCTCCCTTAATGGCTCAAAACATGAGCGACTCTCAAGTTCTTGAATATGTCAAGGACGGCATCCGCCAGGGTAAAGAACAAAAGCAACTAGCCTCCGAACTGGCACGCAAAGGCGTGACCAAAGAGCAGGCAACGCGTGTGAAGCAACTATATGAGCAGCAAAACAATGTCAATGCTTCCAATGCAACAGGTACCGATGTCAATGAATCACGCCTGCGTGAGGAAATGAAAGAAAATACTTCCGATATGCTGGAAGACCACCCGAGCACTCAAGACCTCGCACGTGGCAACCTGGTTTTCGGACGAAACATCTTCAACACCCGTAATCTGACTTTTGAACCCAGCGTCAACATCGCCACTCCCTTAAGCTATCGTCTGGGTCCCGGTGATGAAGTGATTATCGACATCTGGGGAGCCAGCCAGAACACTATCCGTCAGCATATTTCTCCTGACGGTACGATCAACATTCAGAAAATAGGTCCTGTCAACCTGAACGGATTGACCATTGCTGAAGCCAACGACTATCTCAAAAAAACATTAAACAAGATATATAATGGTCTTAATAATACGAATGATCCCACTTCTGACATCCGTCTGACTTTGGGCAGCATACGTACTATCCAGATCAATGTAATGGGTGAGGTTGTCCAACCGGGCACTTACTCCCTCTCTTCTTTTGCCACAGTCTTCCATGCGCTTTACCGCGCGGGTGGAGTCAGTGACATAGGAAGCCTTCGCAATGTGCAGCTGGTACGTAACGGCAAAAATATCGCCACGATCGACGTCTACCAATTTATCATGAAAGGAAACATTCAGGATGACATCCGGCTTCAGGAAGGCGATGTAGTAATAGTCCCTGCCTATGACGTATTGGTTAAGATCGACGGAAAAGTGAAACGCCCAATGCGTTTCGAAATGAAAAAGGATGAAAGCCTATCCACTCTTATCAGCTATGCCGGTGGCTTTGAGGCCGACGCCTACACCCGTTCCTTACGTGTCGTACGTCAGAACGGACAGGAATATGAAGTAAATACGGTCAAAGACCTTGACTATAGTGTCTATAAAATGCGAAACGGTGATGTTGTGACCGCCGAAGCCATCCTTAACCGCTTCATCAACAAACTAGAAATCCGTGGAGCCGTTTATCGTCCCGGCATCTACCAGCTGAATGGAAAACTGAATACAGTCCGTGAACTGGTAAACGAAGCTCAAGGCCTGACCGGTGATGCCTTCTTAAACCGTGCCGTTCTCTACCGCCAGCGTGAGGACTTGACTACCGAAGTTGTTCCGGTAGACATTAAGGCTATCATGGACGGTACTTCTCAAAACATCATCCTGATGAAAAACGACATTCTTTATATTCCGAGTATTCATGACCTGGAAGACAGGGGCAACGTCGTAATCCACGGTGAAGTAGCCAAACCGGATTCTTATCCTTATGCTGATAACATGACCCTTGAAGACTTGATTATTCAAGCAGGTGGATTACGTGAAGCCGCTTCTGTAGTCCGTGTAGATGTATCCCGTAGAATTAAGAATCCTCGTAGTACAGTAGACAACGATACTATCGGCCAGATATATACATTCTCCCTGAAAGAAGGTTTTATAGTGGATGGCACTCCCGGCTTTGTCCTTCAACCTTATGATGAAGTTTATGTACGTCGTAGTCCGGGTTATCAGGCTCAACAGAATGTAGTTGTTGAAGGTGAAATTCTGTTCGGAGGCTCTTATGCAATGACCAGTCGTGAAGAACGTCTTTCTGACTTAATCAATAAAGCGGGAGGTGCAACGAATTATGCCTACTTACGTGGTGCCAAATTGACTCGCGTAGCCAATGCAAGTGAAAAGAAACGCATGGGTGATGTGGTCCGCTTGATGAGCAGGCAGTTGGGTGAAGCTATGATGGACTCTTTGGGTGTTCGTGTGGAAGATACCTTTAGTGTTGGTATTGACTTGGAAAAGGCGCTCGCGAATCCTGGTAGTACAGCAGATATTGTCTTGCGTGAGGGTGATGTGATTTCTATTCCGAAAAATAATAATACGGTTACGATCAATGGTGCTGTAATGGTTCCGAATACAGTTTCTTATATAAAGGGTGAAGATATAGATTATTACCTGAATCAGGCCGGTGGTTATTCTGAAAATGCAAAGAAGAGTAAGAAATTTATCGTATACATGAACGGCCAGGTAACTAAAGTGAAAGGTAGTGGTAAGAAACAGATTGAGCCAGGTTGTGAGATAATTGTGCCTAGTAAAGCTAAGAAGAAAACTAATATTGGAAATATCTTAGGTTATGCTACTACATTCAGTACTTTAGGAATGATGGTTGCTTCGATTGCCAATCTGATAAAAAAATAAAGAATAATAGTTTATATGACTATGATAGAAGGAGAATCTGAAAAAGAAGTAAAACAAGGGAAAAATAATCATCAGGGTGATGAAATTGAAATCGATTTAATGGATATTCTCCGTAAGATTATTGCTATTCGTAAGACAATTTATAAAGCAGTTGGTATTGGATTAGTGATAGGAATTATAATTGCTTTAAGTATTCCTAAACAATATACTGTAACAGTCACCCTTTCTCCGGAGATGGGCACTTCTAAAGAAGGTGGTTTATCAGGTTTGGCTGCTTCTTTCTTAGGAAGTGGTGTTACTATGGGGGATGGAACCGATGCTTTGAATGCCTCTTTGTCTCCAGATATTGTTTCTTCTACTCCTTTTTTATTAGAACTCTCTACAATGAGGATACCTGTATCGAAAGATGAAAATATGGCTTTGAACACTTATTTGGATGAAGAATCTTCCCCTTGGTGGAGTTATGTAATTGGATTTCCAAGTATGGTACTTGGTGGAGTTAAGTCATTATTTACTGAAGAAGATGAATCAATATCTTTCGGTAAAGCGAATCAGGGTACAATTGAATTATCTAAGATGGAGTCTATGAAGATTGAAATTCTAAAGAAAATGATAACTGCTTCTGTAGATAAGAAAACATCTATGACTTCCGTTGCTGTAACTTTGCAAAATCCTAGAGTAGCAGCAGTGGTTGCCGATTCTGTCGTAAAGAAATTGCAGGAATACATCATAGACTATCGTACTTTCAAGGCAAAAGAGGATTGTCTCTATCTGGAGAAATTGTTTAAAGAACGTCAGCAAGAATATTATGCCGCGCAGAAAAAATATGCCGATTATATGGATTCTCATGATAATATCATATTGCAAAGTGTTCGTGCAGAACAAGAGCGATTACAGAATGATATGAGTCTTGCTTACCAAGTATATAGTCAGGTTGCCAGTCAACTTCAGGTTGCCAGAGCCAAAGTTCAGGAAGAGAAGCCTGTATTTGCTGTAGTAGAACCTGCAGTGGTTCCATTGGATCCTTCAGGAACCAGTAAAAAGATATATATATTGGCATTTATCTTTCTATCTGTTTGTATTGTTATATCCTGGAAGTTATTTGGGAAAAATATTCTGAATAAGTTCAAAGAAATACAGGCCTAAAATCCATAAATAAGGTGATAATGGCATCAACTAACCAGATAAATAAAGTCGTAGAACTTATTGTGGTTTTGGGAGATCTGATTATTCTGAACTTCAGTTTGTTCCTGCTCCTTCTCTTTTGGGAAAAAGCGTTTGTGTATTCGCCTTTTTCTGGTACTGCTTCTTTGATGATGACTTCTTTAAGTCTTTGTTATTTGGCGTGTTCTGCTTCCCGTGGGAAGGCTTGGAACAGCAGAGAAATTCGTGCGGATCAGCTTGTATTGCGTGTTTTGAAGAATATTATGATATTTTCTGTTTTTTGGGCATGTATCATGGCTTTTAGCGGAATTTCTATTGTTTCTCCTTTATTTTTTGTCATCTATTTTTTTATTCTCTTTGTCGTTTTAAGCATCTATCGTATCATTATTCGTCGTTCACTGATTGGTTATTGTGCTAAGGGCAATCATAAACGCTATGCAGTATTTATCGGTGGAGGTAATAATATGCAGATGTTATACGAAGAAATGGATAGTTCTCTGGCATCTATCTATGAGGTTGTCGGTTATTTTGATATTAAATCTAATGATATTCTTTCATCTCAATGTCCATATTTGGGTAATCCTGACGGTTTTGCCGATTTTATGTCTGGACAAACGGGGATAAAGCATGTATTTTGTTCTTTGTCAATGGAACAGGGACGTTACAATGTTTCTATTATAAATTACTGTGAGAATCATTTGCTTTATTTTCATGGTGTTCCTAATGTTTGTAAAGGTTTTCCCCGGCGTATCTGGCATAGTATGGTTGGCAATATGCCGATTTTAAATTTGCGGTATGAACCTCTTAGTAAAATGGAAAATCGTGTATTAAAACGGGTGTTCGATATTGTTTTATCCGGCATTTTTTTAGTCACTATTTTTCCAGTTGTTTATCTTATCGTGGGAAGTATTATTAAACTAACGTCTCCCGGTCCTATATTCTTTACACAAATGAGAACCGGATTAAATGGTCGGGAATTCAAGTGTTACAAATTTCGTTCTATGAAGGTCAATGAAGAAGCGGATAAGAAACAGGCAACAGTTGATGATCCTCGGAAAACCCGTTTTGGAGATTTTCTCCGGCGTTCTAATATTGATGAACTTCCGCAGCTTATAAATGTATTTAAAGGTGATATGTCAATAGTCGGTCCTCGTCCTCATATGTTGGTTCATACAGAGACATATGCTCGGTTGATTGATAAGTATATGGTACGCCACTTTATTAAACCTGGTGTAACTGGTTGGGCGCAGACACATGGTTTCCGTGGTGAAACTAAAGAATTGTCACAGATGGAAGGACGTGTAAAAGCTGATATTTGGTATATGGAACATTGGACAATATTGCTTGATTTATATATCATTTATAAGACTGTGGCAAATGTGATTATGGGGGAGAAGAATGCGTATTAAATTGGATAAAAGCTTCAACTAATGACTATTGAAATAGAATTACTTAATTCAAAATTGTAGTAATGTAAAAATAAATAATATTTATTTGTATATATGAAAGTTGTTCTTCTTGCTGGAGGGTTCGGTACACGTATTTCAGAAGAATCTCAATTCAAGCCCAAACCTATGATTGAGATTGGTGGTAAGCCTATTTTATGGCATATTATGAAAGAATATGCCTACTATGGATTTACAGAGTTTATAATTTGTGCTGGTTATCGCCAGCAGTACATAAAAGAATGGTTTGCCAACTATTTTCTTCATAATAGTGATATTACATTTGACTATACAGAGAAAAAAAATGAGATAACTATTCATGAAAATCACTGTGAATCATGGAAAGTAACGGTGGTTGATACGGGGCTTAATACGATGACAGGTGGGCGTATTAAAAGGATTCAAAAATATATTGGAAATGAGCCATTTTTTATGACTTATGGAGATGGTGTTTGTGATGTAGATATCCAAAAACTATTGGAGTTTCATAAAAAACATGGAAAGATAGCAAGTTTAACTTCAGTTTTTTTGAAACAGGAAAAGGGGGTACTCAATATTGGTGGTAATAATGCAGTAAAAGCTTTTCGTGAGAAAGAAATCTCTGATAGAGCTTCTATTAATGCAGGGTACATGGTACTAAATTCGGAAATCTTTGACTATATCGAAAACGATTCTACAGTGTTTGAACGCGAATCTCTTGTTAAACTTGCGGAAGAAGGTGAATTAATGTCTTACCGCCATAAAGGTTTTTGGCAGTGCATGGATAATAAACGTGAAATGGAAATGCTTGAGGAACTTCTCGCTTTAGGAAAGGCTCCTTGGAAAAAATGGTAAAATAGAATGTTACAAGATAGAATAAAGATTATTCCTCGTAATCTAATCGAGGATGAAAGAGGATGGTTTTTGAAAGTGATTACTGGTACGGAAGAAAACATACCTTCCCATACAGGAGAAGTTTATCTCACTATGGGGACGAAAGGGCAAGCGAAAGGTGGACACTATCATCCAAAGGCGGTAGAATGGTTTACTGTTATTGAAGGTAAAGCCATGCTGAAGCTTGAAGATGTCGAGACACATGAAAAGATGGAAATAGTTATGTCTCTTGAAAATCCTATTTCGATATATGTTCCTAGTAATGTGGCACATATATTTGAAAATCTAAGTGATAGCAATTTTATAGTGTTGGCTTACACTGATCTTGCTTATAACCCTTCCGATACTATTATTTATCAATTATGATCGATATATTTAAGAATTTCTATAAAGGTAAACGAGTCCTTATAACAGGGCATACTGGATTCAAAGGGGCATGGTTGAGCATTTGGTTGCATGAACTAGGAGCTGAAGTTATTGGTATAGCCCTAGATCCATGTTCTGAACGGGATAATTATGTCTTATCCGGAATCGGAAAGAAGATTAAAGCTGATTTGCGTGGAGATATTCGGGATAGTGAATTGATGAAGGAAATCTTTGCTAGATATCAGCCAGAGATCGTTTTTCATTTGGCTGCGCAACCACTCGTTCGTCTCTCTTACGATATTCCAGTAGAGACCTATGAAGTAAATGTGATGGGTACTATTCATATAATGGAAGCTATTCGTGCTACTAAGAGCGTGAAGGTGGGAATAATGGTTACAACTGACAAGTGTTACGACAATAATGAACAGAAAGAAGGCTATGTTGAAACCAGTCCATTTGGGGGATATGATCCATATAGCTCTTCAAAGGGTGCATGTGAGGTGGCTATCCAGTCTTGGAGACGCTCATTCTTTAATCCCGTAGATTATGGTAAAAAGCATACCGTATCTCTAGCCTCTGTTCGTGCAGGTAATGTGATTGGTGGTGGAGATTGGGCAAAAGACCGTATCATTCCTGACTGCATTCGTGCATTGGAGGCAAACAAGATGATAGATATTCGTTTACCTAAAGCAGTTCGTCCTTGGGAGCATGTGCTTGAACCACTTTCTGGTTATATGATGCTTGCCCAAAAGATGTGGGAACATCCGACTGAATATAATGAGGGATGGAATTTCGGTCCTGATTCAGAGTCTGTTTGTACTGTATGGGAAGTTGCTACTGAAATAGTAAAAAAATACCATAGCGATGAAGTTTCATTTGAATTTATAGCTAATAAACTACGTGACCTTTCAGATCCCAATGCCCTTCATGAAGCTAAGCTTCTTATGCTCAATATTGATAAGGCAAAGGTTCGTCTTGAATGGAAGCCTCGCATGAACATGCAGCAGTGTATGGAACTTGTAGTGGACTGGTATAAACGATATAAGAATGAGGATGTCTATGCATTATGCATAGAGGAAATTAATAAATTTATAGGATAGTATGAGAATATCTATATTAGGAGCAAATGGCTTTCTCTCTACTGCTATAGCTCGATACGGCAATCTGCAAGGATGGGATATGGATGTGTACGGACTTGATGAACCTGTTGGCCATAAGTATGACAATTTCTATAAGGTAAATCTGATGGATACTGATCTCAATTATAGCAGACTGTTAGCGAGTGACATTATTATCTATGCCGTTGGTGCAGGCATTCAATCAAACTTAAATGAAGACTATAATCTTATATATACCCTCAATGTAACGGTTCCCGTTAGTATCTGTAACAAGCTGAAGGAATTGGACTATAAAGGTCGATTGGTGACTTTTGGCAGTGTATTTGAAATGGGTGAGACGCGTGACGAGAGATACTTCACAGAAGAAGATATTCTCTCATCTATATGTGTTGCACCGAATGACTATACTGTCAGCAAGCGTATGTTGAGCAGTTTCGTTGCTTCATACAAGCACAACTTCACACATTGGCATTTCTATATCCCAACTATTTATGGTGAAGGCGAAAATCCGAAGCGTCTGATTCCTTACACTATATATTCAATACGTAATGGTGAGAAACTGTCTTTTACAGCAGGAGACCAAACGCGACAATATATCTATGTGAGTGAAGTTCCTCGCGTGATCAGTCTTGCCATGGAGAAGAATCTCCCATCTGGAGTATATAATATTGAGGGTAAGGAAACTGTAACCGTTAGAGAAATTGTATCAAAGATTCACCGTTCTATGGGTAAAAAAATGCCATCTGATTGCTTTGGGGTTGTACAACGTAATGATGCCACCATGAAATATTTGGCTCTTGAAGGTAAGAAACTTCGAGAGGCTATAGGTTTTAAGGCAAATATCAGTATTGTTGATGTCATTGATAAATATTAAGTTTGAAACTAAATTAGACATGTTAATCCCGTTAATCTCTATGCAGCAAGTAGGTAAGCGTTTACAGTGGTGCGCAGAAGATATATAAAGAAAATTTTAAACCTGTTGAAAAGGGTAAAGAAATAATTTTTGATTTATAAATATGAACTTAACAATTGTTATACCTACTTATAATAGGGAAGAGAGGTTGATTCGTCAATTAAAAAGCATTTTTAGACAGCCGCTAAGTAAGGATGTTCGTATACAAATACTTGATAATGCTTCTAATTATAATATTGAAGAAGCATTAAAAAAGAATTTTACTTTGAATCAAGTACGACAAATATGTTTACACGTAAATCCATTTAATATAGGACAGGCATTGAATCTTACTATCCCTTTTCTCTATTGTGAAACAGAGTGGATGTGGTTGTTGTCAGATGATGACGAAACAGCTGATGACGCATTGGAGGTGATATTACAGGATATACATGAATATTCTGGTGCTTCAATGATTAAATATTCAATTATTGATTCTGTTCCTCAAGAAGATGTTATAATTACTAATATAAATGATTTTATAGGATATTATAGGTCAGGGAAACATTCTTCAGGAGATTTAATTTTTATGTCCAATAATCTGTTTAATTTGAAGAGACTTTCAAATTATTTAGGGAGTGCGTGTGAATATTCATATACTCAGATAGCTTTTCTTATTCCTATATTAAAGGCTCTTTCTGAAAAGAATGGGAATGTGAAATTTAGTTCTAATGCTATTGTGCGATTTATTCCACCAGAAAATAATAATGGATGGGTAGTCTCAAAAAGATATATTAATGTAAGTTTAGGAATTGCGACCGTTGAAGATATTGATTTAGAAGGGGTTGATTTCCGTTTGCAGCAAGAGTTGTTACATGTTCTAACAAGGGATTTTTCTCATGGAGAAATTATAAAAATACTATTTACAGAAAAAGATAGAAAAAGGCGCAAACATATATATATGAAATTATTTCACATTATCTTTCGTAAGGAATCTTGTAAACGTTGGATTTATTTCTGCACTTTTTTCTTTCATTATTATTGTGGTATTAATCTTTTTAAATTAAAAAGATGAAAAATACTAAATTCTTTATGTCTACTAATCCTAGAACCAACCTAATAAAGAAAAATATCATAGGTTCATTGGGAGTGAAAGGAATAACTATTTTAAATTCATTGATAATGGTTCCTGTTACAATAGGGTATATTAGTTCAGAACTATATGGGGTATGGTTAACTTTGACTTCAATAATTAATTGGATTGCTTTTTTCGATATTGGTTTTGGTAATGGATTGCGTAATAAATTGGCGGAAGCATTGGCTATCCAGGATTATAAAAAGGCCAAAGCCTATATAAGTACGACTTATTTTTATACATTCTGTATTTTTTCGATGATAGCGGTAGTTGGTTATTTCTTAACCGCACATATAAATTGGGCAAATTTATTATGTGTTTCTTCATTCTTGAATGATCGCTTGATTGATGTCGTCAGAATTGTGATTATTTGTTTCGCTATACAAATGGTTTTGAAGACACAAACGACTGTTTTATATGCATTACAGAAGAGTGCATTAGCTAACTTTATCGATGCAGTAGGACAGGTGTTATCTTTATTGGGAATTTTAATATTATCCAAGTTGACATTCCCCTCTTTAAGTAGTTTGGCATGGGTAATTTGTTGTAGTCCGTTATTGGTCTTGTTTTTATATACTTTATACGTTTACATTTATAGGTATAAAAATATATCTCCTTCATTTTCCTGTATAAAGGCTGTATATGCGAAAGATATATTGTCATTGGGAGGGAGTTTCTTTATAATTCAAATAGCTTGTCTGTTACTATATCAAACAACAAATATCATTATAGCACGTGTGTCAGGAACGGAATCCGTAACAGAGTATAATGTCGTTTTTAAGTATCTTAATGTGGCTACCATGATCTTTAGTATTATTATGATTCCCATTTGGTCCGCTTTTACAGATGCTTTTGTCAAAGAAGATTATATGTGGATGAGGAGTATTTATGGAAAATTATTAAAAATATTTTATTTTAGTTTGGGAATACTATGCTTTATGGTAATTAGCTATCCATTGGCCTTTTGGCTATGGTTGGGAGATAAAGTCGATGTTCATCTTGAAATGGTTCTGGTTGTTGCAGCGTTTATGATTGTAACTATGTGGAATGCTATACATGCCCAAATTATAAATGGAATTGGTAAAATAAGACTTCAATTGTATCTGTCGTTAACGGCTACTTTTTGTAACATTCCTTTAGCTTTCTTTTTGGGTGGTATATGGGGAGCTGAAGGGGTAGTGATGTCTATTGTTATATATAATATTTTACCAGCTATTTTTTTAAATATACAAGTGCGTAAGCTTTTGTATCAGACAGCAAAAGGAATATGGATGAAATAATCAAAGAAGTAATATTTTGCAAATATTGGGATAATAATGCTTATAGTACTGAATACAGTGATTGGATGACTATCTTGTTATGAATAAAATATCTATTTTGTCTATTAAAAATAAGCTTATTTTTTTTCTTCATAAGGTGAAAATAGCTAGTGGATATGTGTTATTAGGACGAATCCAAATATATAATTACGGAAAGGTTGATATAGGTCGTTCTTTTACTTTAGTCGGATCATCTTTTTATAATCCATTATGTCGAAACATAGGTTCTGTTCTTAGAACAGAGAAGAATGCAATATTGGAAATAGGGGATTCTGTTGGTATAAGTTCTTCAGTAATTTGGGCTTTTAAAAAGATTACTATAGGGAATCACGTAAATATTGGCGCTGACTGTATAATTATGGATTCTGATGCACATGCTTTGAAAGCTGAAGATCGTTTATCAGGAAAAGATATTCAAGAAAGAATAGAATCTCCTATTCATATTGGGAACAATGTTTTTATTGGTACTCGTTGTATCATATTGAAAGGTGTATCAATTGGCGATAATTCAGTAGTGGGAGCAGGTTCTGTTGTTGCTAAATCAATACCTGCCAATTGTATAGCTGCAGGTAACCCTTGTAAAGTAATTAAATATTTTAATGAATGATGAAACTATTTTGTATTACAACAGGAGGGGGATTAGGGAATCAAATCATGTCATATTCTTTGTGGCTATATTTGAAAAGATCAGGTTTTCGAACAGTACTTTATTTGAGAAAAAATGATTTAGAGCGAATATTTGATATAAAAGATAGCTTGATAAAAAAAATATATTTTGATTTTTTTATTTATTTGATAAAGCGTTGGAGTGGTTGCACTAGATTTTTTAATAAAGTATTTGGAACAGAGAAGAATACGGAATATTCTTCTCTGTTGGGAATAAAGGTGATAGATTATCCAGAGTGGGGCGATTATAAATTTATTAATGAGATACTGCCTGAATTAAAAAAGAAATTTACATTCCCAAAAGATGATAATGAAAATAATGTACGTATTATAAATATGATGCAAAATTCGGATTCTGTTGGCATTCATGTTAGGAGAGGTGATTATCAGAATTCCGTTCATTGGAGAATTATTTTAGGGGATATTTGTGACACGGAATATTATGGGAAAGCAATAGAGAAAGCTTATTCTTTTTTTTCTAAACCTACTTTTTTTGTTTTTTCAGATGACATTGAATGGGTTAAGTCTAATCTTTATTTAACTGATCCTGTTTTTGTAGATTGGAATAAGGGAGAAGATGCATTTCGGGATATTCAGTTAATGTCCTATTGTAAAATGAATATAATTGCTAATAGCACTTTTAGTCTATGTGCATCTTGGCTGAACGTAAACAAAAAGCCGATAAGGATAGTTCCTTCAAAATGGTTAAATAGTAGTTCTGATAAATTATTATGTAAATATATACCTTCTGATTGGATTGTTGTTGATAATAGCAAACCGACAATTTCTATTATTAGTAACTCAAAACTTTCAGAGGATGCTATAAGAAATATTTTGAAACAGAGATATTCAGATTTTGAACTAATACTTAATAATAATGATACGGCAAAGTTTGGGGACGATAGAATCAAGACTAGCGAGGTAAATGGGAAATATGTATATAATTATTTGCAGGATGATTCTTTAAAGTTTAGAAATCGGAATTATTTATGGAATTGGTTATCGGAAAAATATGCTAATGAATTATATGGATGATGTTATTTTATTGTTGACAGCCTGTATTAATCCTAATGGTATGCTTTATACTGCTATTCAAGATACTGAATTGCGAAAAAAACAATATATAGAAAGTTTGACTTTTTATTTAACACAAACTCAGTATAAAATTGTTTTTGTAGAGAATTCAAATATTGATATATCTCACCTTTATCAAAAGGAGATCTCTGAAGGTAGATTAGAGTGTATCACTTTTAATGGTAATAATTTCGATCGTTCTTTAGGAAAAGGATTTGGGGAAGCTTTAATTTTGGAATATGCATTTCATCATTCGAAATTTATAGCTCAATGCCATTATATAGTAAAAATAACTGGGCGAATAATTGTAGAAAATGTACTCGAATTGATGGGATCATGTCTTTTAAATAAAAAGAGAGTATATTGTGAACTAGGATTGAGAGAAAAAACTGCTTTGTCGGTATTTTTTGTAGCTCATAAGGATTTTATTTCTTTATTTCTTTCAAAAAAAGACTCTATCAACGACTCTGCTAATTGTTATTTTGAGAAAGTATTATTTCAGTCCATTTTAGAATGGAAAAAAGGAGTAGGACATAAATATAATCATTTCTATTTACCGATTCGTATGAGAGGAGTGAGTGGAAGTACTGGTATGGTATATCCTTATGGAAATAAAATGAAAGCGTTGGTAAAATATGTTTTGTATTTTTTTCTAAAACCATTTCTTTTTTCTTAATCAGGGTGTCGGATAGTAGTATGAATGTATAATTTATGAAGAAGATAATATCAATTATAATTGCCACCTATAATGCAGAAAAGACTCTTAAACGTTGTTTAAGTAGTATTATTTCTCAAAAAAACGATCAGTTGGAGTTACTAATTATTGATGGTGGTTCTGTAGATCGGACAATGGATATTGTTAAAGATGTTTCTCAAAGTATTGATGTAATTATTTCAGAGCCTGATAAAGGGATATATGATGCATGGAATAAAGCTTTGCGATTGGCTACAGGTGAGTGGATTATGTTTTTGGGGGCTGATGATTATTTATTGGAGGGTGCTATAGATGTATATTGGAACTATCTGAAAACGCATACTTGGGAAGGGGTTGATATAATAACAGCACAGAGTCAACTTATTGATGATAAAGGGAGATATTTGAGAATATTAGGGAATCCATATAATATAAATGAATTTCGATGTTACATGAAGATTTCTCATGGTTCGACTTTGCATAATAATAAGTTATTTAAAGAATTGGGATATTTTGATCTGTCATTTAAAATTTGTGCAGATTATGAATTTCTGCTTCGTAAAAGATTAAATGCCGGATATATTGATGTGCCTACAATAGCTATGCAAATAGGTGGAATGAGTAATACAATCATAGGACTTTGGGAGAGTTTTCAAGTCAAGCGTTATCGTAGGTCGATACCTCTTCCATTGAATGTATACTATTTAATAAAAGGTATCATTGGATATTACATGCGAAAAGCTAGGGTTATTAATTGAAAAACATGGGTGATGAGAGGTAAAATAGTAGGATATGATTTTTCCTCAAATTGTCCTTGTACTTAATATGCAAATCCGTCTTTCTAACACTTTGAATCCATCGTATGTATGGTTCGTTTTAGCAGGAATGGTGCTAGGACGATATACTGAACTTGCATTTCTAATACTAGCGACTTTATTTATACTGAACCGGCTCAATAAAGTATATCTAAGTAGTTCTTGTTTGTTTGTAGGCGCTCTTTTTTTCTTTCATTCATTGTCAATGGTTTTGTATAATGGTTATGATACGGGAAAGTTATTTCAGCAGGTTATGTTATTGTTTGTTTTTGTGTTTTGCTATTATCAAATTTTTCGTTATTGCCGGATTCCTGTTTCTGAATGGTTTTATAGATATATGAGTTTAGTTTATATTTTGTCTATTATAGGCATTGTCCAATTTGTCATTATGTCAGTGACTCAAATAGATATTTTTCCTTATACATTAGATTGCATGGCTACACAGAATTCGGGCAGGTTACATGCAATGTTAATGGAACCTGGAAATTTCACAGCTTTTTCTATACCCGCTGTTGCGTATGTTTTCTTGGCTCCGGGATTTATGAAACAGGAACGGATGAAATCTTTGGTCATTCTGATTGCTTTTATACTGACATTGACCACCAGTATGGTTGTGGCAGTTGTGATCAGCCTATTTCTTAAGTTCTACTACAAATTTAAATATTTAAGAATTGGTCTTGTGGTATGTTTCATTGTGAGTGTGTGTTGGTGTATTAATAATAGGGATATTTTATCATCTTCTGAATATTTCGTGAATCCACAATTAAGAACTATTCAAGAGAAGATAACACAGACTTTATCTGTGGTTGAAAATGCGGAGCCTGAAGATTTTGAGCACTTAAATGCGAGTTCGTATGTGATATTGACTAATTATTGGATTGCTTTCAATGCTCCTTGTCGTATTTTAGGTACGGGATTGGGAACACATGCTCAAAACTATGAACATCTGTATAAATCAAACTTTGGTGGATATGGATTGAATAAAGACGATGCTTATTCGATGTTTGCCCGGCTGTATTCTGAATTTGGCATATTAGGACTTTGTCTTTATGCTTTCTTTTTAATAAAGTATTATAATAAGGATAATATTATAAGCCTCTGTCTTATCGTTTTTTTTATTTCTTATTTAATAAAAGGCGGTAATTACACACTTTATGGGACTGCATTTTTTCATATTGTTTATTATTTTATCTCTCCTCATAAATTCAATATGTTTCATGAAAATATTAGCAAATGATGCAAGTTAGAACGATTGTTATTGTTAATGATTTTGCTTTTATAAATGGTGGTGCTGGTCAGATAGCTATTTCTTCAGCTATTGGTATGGTTGCAAAAGGATATAGAGTGATTCTATTTACTGCTGTTGGTCCTGTTGATGAGAACTTAAAAGAATGTGGAATAGAGATTATCTGTCTTAATCAATATGACATTTTACATGATCCTAACAGAATAAGAGCTATAATTCAAGGTATATGGAATGTGAAAGGAAAAAATGCATTCGAAAAACTATTGAATACACTGAATAAAACTGAAACAATTATTCACTTTCATTCATGGTGTAAAGCACTCTCTTCCTCCCTTCTATTTATTTCCAAAAAACAAGGGTTTAAAGCAGTTATCACTTTACATGATTTTTTCGTATACTGTCCTAATGGTGGATTTTATGATTATAAACATAGCAAAATATGTATAAAAAAACCTCTAGGTATTACATGTCTTTTTTGTAACTGCGATGCACGCGGATATACTCAAAAAATATGGAGATGCGTTAGGCAGGTAGTACAAAATAGGGTACTTCACCAAATTGATGATGTTATTTTTGTGTCTATTTCTAATTTGTCAACTCGTATATTTCAACAGAAATATCCTAAAAAGAATAGTTTATTGTATAGAGTGAATAATCCTGTTGAGATACTTTCTTCTTTTGAACGAATTCCTGTTGAAAATAATAAGATGTATTTATTTATAGCTCGTTTATCTTTAGAAAAAGGAATAGATTTGTTTTGTGAAGCTATCTCTCAATTAGGCTTAGAAGGATGTGTGTTAGGGGATGGATATTTATTAGATGTTTACAGGAAAAAATATCCGAAGATTAAATTTACTGGTTGGGTCACAGGAAAAGAAAAAGAGTCTTATATAAAGACTGCTAAAGCATTTGTTTTTCCTTCTAAATGCTATGAAACATTTGGTCTTTCTGTAGCTGAAATGCAATCTGGAGGTGTTCCTTGTATTGTTCCTGATATGAATGCTGCAGCTGAACAAATAATTGACGGTGAAACAGGCTTTATATTTCAAACAGGAAATTTGGAATCCTTAAAAGAAAAAATGAGGTGTGTTGAGAAAATGGATAGAGAAGGACTAATTAGAATGTCTCAACAAGCATTTGATAGTTCCTCCAAAGATAATTATTCTATGAATACTCATTTGGATAATCTTGTAAGTCTGTATAATTCGTTTATACAGAGATGAAGCTTATAATATATATGTTCGATGTTTTTTAAAACAAACTTAAAAAATAATAGAATCTTAATGTCTAATGGAAGATAGTAGAAAAAAGAGAGTCCTTCACATCTCTAAATATTATTATCCATATCTTGGTGGTACTGAATCTGTTTGTCAGGATATTGTGGAAGGATTAAAGGAATATGAAAACCGAGTTATATGCTTTAATGATTCTAATCGGACTATTTGTAGTGAAATAAACGGTATACAGGTTTTGCGAATTGGGTGTTTTATGAAAGTGGCAAGTCAATCTTTCTCTCTTCCTTATTATTATTATTTGAAAAGAAATATGCAATCTTGGCAACCTGATATTATCCATTTCCATCATCCTAATCCTTTTGTTGCATTTTTGTTGCTTAGATTAATTCCTGCAAGTACGAAGTTAATCATTCATTGGCATTTGGATATTACGAAACAGAAATATGTTTATCCATTGATAAGGAAGAATGAACGTAAGTTGTTAGAGCGTGCAGATAGTATTGTTGTAACAAGTCCCCAATATAAGGATGCTTCATTACCTTTGAAGCCATTTTTACAAAAGGTAAAAGTGATAGCTAATGGCATAAATATTCATCGTCTTGAGTTACAGGATGATGATGAGATGAGAATAAAGAATATTCGCAAAAAATATAATAATAAAAAGCTGATTTTTTTTATAGGACGCCATGTGGAGTATAAGGGACTAAGGTATTTGATTGAAGCAGAGAAATATATTGCTACAGATTGTTATATTGTTATAGCTGGACAAGGTCCTTTAACAGAGGGATTAAAAGCTAAAGCAAATTTGGAACGTGTAATTTTTGTAGGGCGTTTAAACAATGATGATTTACGATGTTATCTTCATGTAGCAGATGTGTTTGCTTTTCCTTCTATTACAAAAAATGAGGCTTTTGGACTTGCACTTGCTGAAGCAATGTATTGTGGGTGTCCTGCTGTAACTTTTCATATTGAGGGGTCAGGTGTTAATTGGGTTTCATTAAATGGTGTAACGGGAATTGAGGTCGCTAATTCGGATAGTAAGAAGTATGCGTCGGCCATAGATAAACTATTGGAAGATGATTCATTAAGAAAGCAGTATGCGAATGCTGCAAGGAAAAGGGTGATAGAATACTTTACGGTAGAGAAGGAACAGGAAGCTGCTAATGAAATTTATAAACAATTATAATTCGTATCTTTCATAATTGATGTACATGAAAAATATGGTATAAAAAAATGTTGGAAATGTTGAGATGTAATAAACACGTGAGTGTTTCGCATGTGAGATGAAAAAATGTAGGTCCCTAGCTTCATGCTGTAAAAAGCATGATTCTCCTACATTGTGGATTGGAAATAGCACGACGGTGCATTTCTAATCTACGCCCTGACATCGGAGGTTAAAGCCGATGTGAATTTCCCACTATATCAACTGTCTGTGAAGATCGTTGATATTTCTTTTTATTCTCATAATACTGGATAATAATATCAGATTTCTTTGTTTATATGTTGAAATATTTGTAACTTTATAGCATAGAAAACGGTAATAAGGAAACGATGGAACATTCAGATTTTGTAGTGAAATGTTATAATAAACAAGAGTTGGCCCAGATGTATTTTCCGGATTTGACAATTCGTGCTTCGGTCAATAAACTCCGGAGGTGGATGCGGAGATGCAAGCCGCTGATGAATGAGATACTATCTACGGACTTTCATCCGAAGACAAAGGCATTTTCTGTGAGAGAAGTACGGCTTATTACCTATTACTTGGGAAAGCCGGGAGAACTATAAATGATATAAACATAAAAAAGAATTACGGGAGACTGCACTTTCGCCAGCTCCCGTAGTTCTTTTTATATATCCATATACTCCTTTTGACTGTCAAAACAAGGACAAGCTTTATGGATCGAAGCACTAAGCTGATAATGTCCCAGGATTTGCGCATCCGGATACTGATGTTTGAGAATCGTCAACAAGTCAAGTAGCGCGAAGCGCTGCGCCTGTGTTCTCGTATCCGCCGGACGACCTTCTTCATCCAAACCACCTTCATAGCAAATTCCAATACTATGCCGGTTGAAACCTCGCACATGCGCACCGGGCTCCGATACCGGGCGACAATGATGAAGTTCCCCGTTACGGGTGATGTAAAAATGATACCCTATATCTTTGAAACCTCGTTGCAGGTGACATTGTCGAAGCTGCTCTACGGTGAAGGAAACATTGCAGCGCGTCGCGCTGCAATGAATCACCAACAACTTAATCTCACGTGGGAGATAGCTTTCTTCTGAATTTTCCATATCGGTCAGCAGGAGATTAATGCCCCACGCAGGACGTTACACCGATAGCTGAAATGATTGAAGTCGCGATAGTCACGATAAACTGGAGAATGTTTTTCCAAAGTTGCTTTTTCATATAAATTTGAATTAAAGAATAAATACTACTGATACATCATAAACTCAATAACCAACCCGTAACTGACGGATTAAGCTGCCGGATCCGGAGCTTCCCCGCTGCCGGAACCTCCCTGATTATCATCACCGCCATCATCAGGAAGCGGATCTTTATCCGAATCAGTGGAAGAATCACTCTTATATAATGTATAATCCAACGTCTTACACAACTTGCGGAGATCACTACCCGGATAGAAGAGCACTTTGCCCTTATTGATGCACGATGCCTTGAATTCCTTTGCCGTATCGGTAGGAGTACCGGTCTTGATACTCATACGGAAATTACCCAAATCCCCCATCTGGACGATATTTCCTTCCTCCAGTACATTGACGATTTCGAGCAAAAACTCACCGATACAACCTTCCAGTTCACCTTTGGAATAAGAAGAACGTTCAGTGATACGTTTACAAACTTCTTTGACCGTCACTTTACGACCGCTACGCGCCACTGCATAGTACTTCGGAGTTTCATTAGGTTTCAACAGGTTCTTACGAGCCATGAGAGTGTAATTCTGTGCCATAACTTTTAATTTTAAATCATTAATTTTTAATTGCCTTGTAATCGATTACATGACAAAAGTACTACATTGGGAAAGCGGCATGACGCATAGTGACGCACACAGGCGTACAGATAAAAAGAAAAAACACCGGGAGATTTGTATCGAAACTTCCCAATGTTTGATTTCAATCATTGCGATGTTTTTTTCAAATCTCCCGATGTTTTTCCGGACTCTTCAAAAGGACAAAAGGACAAAAAGGACAGATGTGACTATTGCTCATTCATCTTGGTGTAAGAACCATGGGATATCTTATTGATCTTTACTCCATTAAGCGATTTTAGCAGACGTGTTACCTTACGATGGTTGAAATCATATTTTGCGCCAATCTGAATCGCTTCATCTGTCGTGAAACTGTCGGGCAACTCTTGAACGAAATTACGAATAGTGTCCGGATTCTTCAGTGGACGGACCGAAGGAGACGGCATGGATGAGTGCAACAACCGGCTATGCTCGTAACAACATAGAACGATTTGAAGAGAACGCTCAAAATCAGCATCCGTGCAATAAATCTCGGAAGAAAGATCGGATGCCTCAAATTGCCGGATACGGGTCTGGATCATGCTGATGCGCATCACCAGAAAAGCATAGCGTTTCACTACGGCTTGGAGGTCATCGTTGCCTTCCAATGCCACCTCGGACAGCATACGTGAGAAAATCTCATTCAGACGGTTCCATTGCAGGCGGTTGAAATGAAAAAGAACCGGATGAGCCAGGCAGAAGTTATATAATTCAGAAACACGATGCGCGATCGGTTTGAAAGAATCTTCCAGCGAGATGCAGTCGTCGCCCATCTCTTTCCAGTGCGGGGCTTCGCGGAAAGTGTAAATCAGGGTGCGGCTGGGCAATCCGTTTTCGTAGCTGCTCAACAGGCCGTCTATTTGTCCGGGAGTACCCGTCAGCAGCAAAGCCAATTTGGGATGGCGTATATAGATCGGAATGAGGCCGTTGGCCTTGTAGGAAGACTCTATATTTTCGTGCTCAAAAGCCTTGCGGAGCATATCGTCGAAATTGCCACAATCCAGATGATTGGCTGTGGATAGCGTTTGTGCTTCCGTGTCGAAAATGATGCTTCCCTGTGGACCGTTGTCCTGCATCTGCATTTGCATGCGGGTATAACTGGTGGTGGCAGGAATGAATAACATCTTGAAAGGAGGTCTTTGCGGTTCTTCGGAGCATGCATCTCCTTTCTTTTTCTGTTTTTGACATTCTGATTGCCAGTTATTATGTACAGTCTGGTAGTTTTTCATCATGGATTCACTGGTGGAAAGAATTTCTGAATGTATTTCTTCCAACAGGTATCGACCGGTTTGGGCGATGCTTTTACCACTGGCGGCAGGCGAAAGTATGACACTGAATATATGCGTGGAGTATTTCTTATGATTATAAATTCCGAAAGTCTGCGGAAGTGCTGCGCTCAAGGCTGTGAGATCGGAAAGGAGAGCGACATCTTGTTCGCGTTCGCTTCCGTCTTCAATGATACAGTCATTCAGTAAATCGGGAAGATTATTGTACAAACTTCGGGGAAATAAAGGAGTTCCTTTCCGGAATTCCTCTCCCAACCAATAGGCTTCGTCGTCGGCATCGGAATTTTCTGTAGTACCATAAGGTCTTTTTGTCCTTATGTCCTTTTGAAAGGAAGGCCCGTTGGTTGGGGTGGAAGTGGGTGTATGTTCATTAACTTGTTTGTATCCAGACAATAAAACACTCGTTAGCTCTTCGGGACGAAAATCCGTGTGTTCGAAAAATGCGGTAAGTTCGCGTAATATGCTTTCTTTGGTAAAAACGGAGTAGACTGTTACAGCAAAAACGGCCATGCTGTTACAGTTCTGACGAGGCAAAGTTAATGTTTTTTTCTTAAACTGTCTC
>ENA-UOJP01000799-UOJP01000799.1-human-gut-metagenome-genome-assembly--contig:-C102-NODE-799-length-49830-cov-50.921266_pt1 | contig 49830 bp, 55 predicted proteins | sample MGYA00242353_ERZ723900 | MGnify/ENA metagenome assembly ERZ723900 | reverse complement strand
TACATTTTGTACGTTATTGAAAAAAGATGTAAAAAAAGTTATGCTGAAAATCGGAAGGCGCGCACTGTAAAAGGGAGGGGCGCAAATACAGTGCTGTGGCTGTAAGCTGGTTTTTCGATTAAAGCACTCTTGAGAGCCGGCGTGCGGCGGAACCGTAGACAACAAAACAACGAAGAGAGGGAAAAATATGTATCGCGTATCCAATTTTACCGACAATGATGACGTTAAAACACTTGATCAAAAAGGGCCCTTCACCGTTATTGAATACCAAAGGGACCTGAGCGTGACGCCGGGTTCGGCTGTCACGGCTTTTTACTGTGCTCAGATGAACGTAAAAAAGCGGCAGGTCATATGTGATTTGAATCATGCGAATATTACCATCCAGGCCGGGGCCATGCAGTGGATGCTGGGCAATGTCAGCGCGACCACAGGAATCAAAGGCGTTGGGGACCTTTTCGGAAAAGCTGTACGGGGCAAGGTAACGGGGGAATCTGCGATCAAGCCGGAATATACCGGCAGCGGTATGCTTGTTTTGGAACCTACCTATAAGCATCTCCTGCTGATGGATGCGGCCGATTGGGGCGGCTCTGTGGTGCTGGACGACGGCTTGTTTCTTGCCTGTGACTCAAGCCTCAAACACAAAGCAGTCATGCGCTCAAATTTCTCCTCGGCGGTCGCCGGCGGCGAAGGGCTGTTTAATCTGAGCTTGAACGGCAGTGGTGCGTTTTGCATCGAGGCAGAGTGCCCCAAGGAAGAATTGGTAGAGATCATATTGGAAAATGATGTGTTGAAGATCGACGGGAACTACGCGATCGCCTGGAGCGCGGGCCTTGAATTTACGGTGGAGCGGTCTGGTAAGAGCCTGATCGGTTCGGCGGCTTCCGGGGAGGGACTTGTAAATGTGTACCGTGGTACGGGCAAGGTGCTGATGATGCCTACCGCAAAAATGCCGAATATTTGATTGAGGCATTTCCCGACGGCGCCCGGCAACAGTCCGCCGGTGTAATTGTAAAAAGCGGCAGGTTATCCGCTGAAGTCTGTCCGCCGCTTTTGCCGCGCGGTTATGGGGTCGGGCGGGCTCTTTTGCTTGGCGCCTGCGCCGGTGTACAGACTGCGTATCCATTCCCGGCGCGGCTGTTTACGAACCCGGAGGGCAAAAGGACGATGCCGGAAAGTTGGAGTTTTTTGTCGGATACCGTTGAATTTTAATTCATATTTTGGTATGCTATTACAGGAATTCAAAGTGTTTTCCTGAAAATGCATATAATGCTCTGATAGGGAGAGCAGTTTCTACACCCAGCCGTAAACCGGGTACTATGTCATCCATAGATGGACTATGCTCCGGCGGGGCGTGGTGCTGTAGCTGTGGTCGTCATGCTTTGCGGCAGGCGGCCGTATTTTTTTGCATTTATTGAACAGGGCAGGAGGTTGTTTTATGCTGCATTCCATCACCGATGTACACGCACATTACGATGAAGCCGTCTTCGACACAGACCGCGGCGAGGTGCTGCGTACCTTGCGCGAAGCGGGCGTGTGCGCCATTGTCAATTCGGGCTCGAGCGTGCCGTCCTCCCGGCGCTCACTGGACCTGGCGAAACGGTTCGAGGGAGTATATGCCAGTGTAGGCGTATTTCCGTTGGAGGCCTACAACGTGCCGTCCGGCTGGTTGGAGCAGATCTCCGATATGGCGGAGGAGGACGGGTGTGTGGCCGTTGGAGAGATCGGACTGGATTACCATTTGGAGGATGGCGCAGGTCCCACATACGCGCAGCGGGAGACGCAAAAAAATGTATTTCGTGCCCAGCTGGAGCTGGCGCGCCGGAAGGGAATGCCTGTGGTCATCCACGACCGGGATGCGGATGAGGACGTCATCCGGCTGTTGGCGGAACTTCCATGCCCCGGGATGATCCACCGTTTTTTCAGCCGTGCCGAATATGGCTTTCAGCTTCTGGAAATGGGCCTTTCGCTGGGAATCGGCCCGGCTGTCACTTATTCCAATGCGGGAGAGCTGGTCCAGGTGGTGCGGCAGATGCCGTTGGAGCGGCTGTTGCTGGAAACGGACGCTCCGTTTTTACCCAGCGCCCGCTTTGAAGGCAAACGGGCGACTTCGGATATGATTGCGGACGTATGTGAAGTTGTCGCACAGATACGCGGAGACGTTACCCCGCAGGAGGTGGCTTTGGCTGCGCGTGAAAACGCCCGCCGGATGTTTGGCATCTGATCGTTTTGTATCGGGTACCGGCGCGGCCGCGCCGGTTCAGGATAAATAAAACAACTGAGAAACTGGAGGAATCTGTATGAAAACCAAGCTGGACAAGTACTTTCGTATCTCCCAGCGAGGCTCCACCATCGGCACGGAGCTGATCGGCGGCGCCACGACCTTTGCCACCATGGCCTATATTTTGGCCTACATGACCGGGGCGATGTCCGCGGTGCCGGGCATTGACCTGACGGGTGTGCTGCTGTGCACCGCGCTTATCACGGCCATTTCCTGCATCGCCATGGGCCTGGTCGCCAACGCGCCCATCGCGTTGGCGCCTGTTCTTGTTATCCCGAACCTGGTGGCCGGGATGGTGGCCAGCGGCGAGGCTACTTACGGCCAGGCGTTTGGCACGGTGGCAATTTCCGGCATCGTCTTTTTGCTGATCTCTGTTTTCAAACTGCGCGACCTGTTTGCACGGAGTCTGCCCAAAAACATCAAGATCGGTATCGGCGGCGCGGTGGGCCTGCTGATTGCCAGCATTGGCCTGAATACCAGCGGCCTGGCCGCTGCGGGTGAGGATGGCAGCTTCATCAATTTCAGCGATAAAAGCGTGCAGCTGGGGCTGATCGGTTTGGCCATCGCCCTGCTGCTGACGTATCTCAAAATCACGGTCAACGGCCGCACCTATAAAATCAAGGGCGCGCTGCTGATCTCTATTGTTCTTACAACGATCATCGGTATCCCCATGGGCGTTACGGTATTGCCCGAAAATATCTTCACCCGTGGTGCGCTGGCATCCATCGGCAATGTGGCGTTCCAGGTGGATATTCTCGGCGCCCTCAAACTGAGTTTTGTTCCGTTCATCATCATGCTGCTGATTAACGATTTCTTCGGCACATTGGGCACGGGCCTCGCCATGGCGGGCAAAGCGGGGCTGCTGGATGAGGACGGGAATTTCCCGGCCTTCGGCAAGGTGTTCCTGGTGGACTCCAGCGCCACCATCCTGGGCAGCCTGTTCGGCATCACCACCGTGAGCTGCTTTGCGGAGAGCGCCGCCGGGGTTGAGAGCGGCAGCCGCACGGGCCTTTCCAACCTGAGCACCGCGTTTTTCTTCCTGCTGTGCATGCTGTTCAGCCCATTGTTCCTCATGATTCCCGGCGCGGCAACCGGCAGCGCGCTGATCGTGGTGGGCATCTCCATGCTGGAAACGCTGCGCGACGTAGACTTTTCGGGCTCTGAATTTTTGCCTGTGGCCGTCATGCTTCTGGTGACTGCCTATAAAGGCGACTATGTCGCGGGCATCGCGCTGGGCATGTTCACTTATCTGGTGGTCAGCGTCATCCGCGCGCTTGTAAACCGCGATGCGAAGTACGTCCCGCAGTGGCCCGCCTGGGTGCTTGGCGTGCTTATGGTACTGTATTTTATTTTCTGATCACTGCAAGAAATCGAGGCGTTGGCTATGAAAAATCTGCATCAACAGGTATTGGAGCTTCTGCCGCAGTGCATCGAGGACAGACGCTGGCTGCACCGGCATGCCGAGCTGTCTTTCCGGGAATACAAGACAGCGGATTATCTGGAGCAGGCGCTGTGCGAACTGGAAGGGCTGGAACTCAGCCGTCCTACACCCACCAGTGTGATGGCGGTACTGCGCACCGGAAGGCCCGGCCGCTGCCTCGCCATTCGTGCGGACATCGACGCGCTGCCCATCCGCGAGGAAAACGAGCTGGATTATCGCTCCTGCAATGAAGGCGTGATGCACGCCTGCGGCCATGACGGGCATGCGGCTATCCTGCTGAATTCCGTGCGGCTGCTGTGCCGCCGGCGGGAGGAGCTGTGCGGGGAACTGCGCTTTATTTTTCAGCATGCGGAGGAGACCCCTCCCGGCGGTGCGGTGGAAGTCATCCGCGCCGGCGTGCTGAAGGGTGTGGACGAGGTGTTCGGTCTGCATCTTACAAGCACGCTGCCCACGGGCAGCTTCGGCGTGTGCAGCGGCGTTCTCACCTCGGCCACGGACCGTTTTGAGATCGAGATCACCGGCCGCGGCGGACATTCCAGCATGCCGCAGGAATGCATAGACCCTATTGTGACCGGCGCACAGATCATCCTTGCGCTGCAGACCGTGCTTTCCCGTTCGCTTCGGCCCAGCGACCCGGCGGTGCTCTCGGTATGCCAGGCCCATTCCGGCTCGGCCTACAATATTATACCCGGCAGCATGCATTTGACCGGCTCGGTGCGCAGCTACGATGAGCGGGTGCGCGCCACTGCCGAGCGGCGTATCCGCGAGATCAGCGAAGGCATTGCCGCCTCGGCAGGGGCGGATGTGCAGGTGGAATATGTGCGCGGGTACGATTCCATCCGCAACGATCCGGCGCTGACCGGCTGGGCGCGAAATATGATTGCGCAAACCTTTGGCACGCAGGCGGTGCATGAGCTTTCACCGATCGCGCCGGGAGACGATTTTTGCTATTACGACCAGGTGTGCCCGGGTTTTTTCCTTGAGCTGGGCGCGGCAAACCCGGAAAAGGGAAGCGATGCTCCCCATCACAATGCCCGGTATCGCTTGGACGAAGACGCGCTGGCTTACGGCATGGAGTATACAGTCGCTCTGCTGAGCGGCCGATGCTGTTTACAGGCGCTCTGAGACTTTGAAAAAATGAGTGCGTTTCCCAAACGGGAAACGCACTTTTTCGTATGGGGAGCAACGCCGGAGACAGATGCTTTTGCCTTAGCTGAATGGCTTGGGCGCAGCTTTTGTACCGGCTCACTCCGGAAGGGGGGATGTCTGCTTTTTTCGCATGCGGTTGCGCATTTCGCGCGGGCTTTCGCCCGTCAGCTTGCGAAACTGGCGATTGAAGCTGGACAGGGACATATAGCCCACTTGGTGGCATATTTCCAGTATCGATTTATTCTCGGCGGAAAGCATTACCGTTGCCGCTCCGATGCGGACGCGGTGGATATAATCGGAAGGCGCGCATTCCAATGCGCTGTAAAATTTTCGACGCAGGGTCGATACGCTCATATTGCAGAGCTGTGCCAGCGTTTCGATCGGGCAAGGCTCGGCATAATGGTTGGAAACATAGGTCACTGCAGGTGAGACTTCGGCAAGACGCCAAGGGGCAACCTGGCGGTGGTCGGAGAGACGTGCATGCTTGTATAGAATGCTTCTCACCAGCCACTCTGCGCATTGGCGGCTGCCGGGCCTTTTGGCCTGCAATTCATCCACCATCATCTGAACGAGTGTCAGGATATCGCGGCCCTCGGCAGTGGAGTCATCCAGTATGGGGGCGCCGATATGTCCCGCCGTAAGGGATTCGTCATCTTTGGCGCTGAGAATGCATTCATCGACATTGATAAAATACCATTTTGCGGGCTTATCGGGATTGCTCTGGGCGATATGGATCTGCCCCTGGTAGATGACCGAGGCACAGGGAGCCTGAAATGGGATGACCTTATCCTCCACAAAAAATATCCCGCTGCCTTCCGTGCACCAGCCCAGTTCAAGTTCGTTGTGATAATGCAAATACCTTGCGTGGGTGTCCATTTTGCCGGGGGAATTCTGCGGCCATAAAAAGAATGGATCGCCTTTTTCAAAAACGGTATGTTCGTACAGAACTTTTAACTTGTCTGCGATGCTTTCTGTACAGCTTGATTGAATCTGCATAATTTTGCCTCCATTTTGCGTGGATTTGCCTCATCAGCTATTGTATACTGAATTTGCTGGGATGGCAATGAATTTGAAAAGATACCGCTCAAGGCTGAAAAAATTACCTTTTTGTCGGAAAAATCCATTTCGCCAAACGGGTGAGGACGGGGAAGCGGGAGAGGAGCCGCAGTGCGGCACGAATGTTTTCGCATCCGGCGGAGTACATATCTAGGGCCGGAGACCAAAAAATGTTTGCTCGGCTGCGAAAAGCACGACCCTCAAAATTGATTCGGCGAAAGCCGGATTCAAATATAAAATGGAGGTTGAGTTTCATGAAAAAAAGGTCGATCAAAAAAGTGTTGGCCCTGGGCCTCGCCGGTGCGATGCTCTGCGGCATGCTGACAGCCTGCGGCGGCGCCAACGGCAGTTCTTCCGCACCGTCTGCTTCGTCAGAGGGACAGGCAGAGCCTGCAGCTCCCGAAACAGAGAAGGAGAAGGTCGTGCTTTGGCATCTGTGGACCGGTGTGGAGGCCGGATACTTGGATGACGCTGTGGCGGCTTACAACGCGCAGAGCGACAAATATTATGTGGAGGCCCTTTCCGTGCCGGATTCTCAGAAGATCATGGTAGCGATTCAATCCGGCGACGGACCCGACATTACGGATGACTTTACAAACAACATCGGCGCCTATGCTTCGAAAGGCATCATGCTCCCGCTGGATGACTATATTGCCAAGAACAATACCGACTTGTCCGACATCATTCCCTCCACGCTGGAAGCCTGCAAATATGAGGGGAAAACCTACGCGCTGCCCGCCGGCATGAACCTGATGGCACTGTTTTACAATAAAACGCTGCTGGCTGAAGCAGGTTATACCGAGCCGCCCAAAACAATGGAAGAAATGTATGAGATGGCTGTCAACACCACAAAGCTCAATCCGGATGGAACGATTGACGTGATGGGCTATCCGGATTTTCCCTCTGTTTATTATACAGACAACTTTGCGGCGGCGCTGGGCGGCGGCTGGTACGATGAAAACGGAAAGCCTGCGTCGCCCGACAACGAAGGCAACCTCATGGCTTTGAAATATGCGGTGATGTACCGTGAGAAATTCGGCGTTGAAAACGTAGCCAAATTTGGTTCCGCAGGCAAATATCTGGACCCCACCGACCCCTTCTTGGCTGGAAAGCAGACCTTCCGCGTGGACGGAAACTGGCTTGGCGCCAACATCAACGATACCTTTAAAGTGGATGTGGATTACGGCTGCACATTCATTCCTTATCCGGAAGGCCATGAAGAGCTGAAAGGACGCGGCATTGCCAGCTCGTCCATGTTCTATATCCCCAGCAACAGCAAAAACCCGGACGGCGCCTATGATTTCCTCACCTTCATCTGCGGCCCGGAGGGAACGATGCTTCAGAGCGTGTCCCACGGCGGCTTCCCTTCGCTGTTGTCACAGTTGGAGAGCGACGAGTTTGTAAACGGCAGCTACAACAGCGACGTGTTCGCCGAATTGGCCGCCAGCCCCAACCTGTTTGCCCTGCCCAACGTGCCGCAGAGCACCGAGTACAATACGATCATCAAGGAAGAGGTAGAGCTTGCGCTCAATCTCAAGCAGACTCCGGAGCAGGCGCTGCAAAACATCTATGATAAGGGCTCTGAACTGTTCAAGTAGTGGTGCGCATATATTTGCTGTTTGTTAACAGGTTCGTTCTGTAGGAACGAATGCACAGTTAACCGTTCGTAAAGGGGCCTTGCATGTAAAGGCCCCTTTACACATGTTATATTGCATAGCTTCTTGAAAGGTGGATATCATCATGCTTCAACACAGGGCCATCAAAAGCAGAGCTTCAAAACGTAGAAATCATACGGCGGCGGGTATTTTATTCGCGCTGCCCTGGATCATTGGTTTTTTGGCGTTCAGCCTGTATCCCATCATCATGTCGGTGTATTACAGCCTGACAGACTTCAACATGTTCCAAACGCCGAAATTTGTAGGGCTTGAAAATTATTCGACGCTGTTTCAGGATGAAAAATTTTATAAAAGCCTGGGCAATACGCTGTATATGACGGTTCTGGGCACGCCGCTGTGCCTCGTGGCAGGCCTGCTTCTGGCGGTGCTTCTGAACCAGAAGGTGCGTGCCATGCCCATTTTCCGAACGTTCTTTTATCTTCCCAGCATCGTGCCGCTTGTCGCATCCTCCATGCTGTGGCTGTGGATTTTGAACCCGCAGTACGGCCTTTTGAACAACATCCTGCAGAAACTGGGGCTGTACCAGCCCAACTGGCTGACCGACCCGCGTTTTACGAAACCTGCGCTGCTGATCATGGGCGTGTGGGGTGTCGGCAGTATTATGATCATCTTTCTGGCGGCGCTGCAGGACGTGCCCCGCACTTTGTATGAGGCTGCCGAGATCGATGGTGCAAATGCTCTGAAGCGCTTTTTTTACATCACTCTGCCCGGAATTTCTCCTGCGATCTTTTTCCAGCTGATCATGGGGATCATCAACAATTTTCAGTATTTCACACAAGCATATCTGATGATCGGAAGTTCCACGGGCGGCGGTCTGAACGTGGTTAGCGGCGGCGCTGAAAATTCCCTGCTGTTTTATGCGCTGTATCTGTATCAGAACGCATTCAACCTTTTCAAAATGGGCAAAGCGTCCGCGATGGCCTGGATCTTGTTTGTTGTTGTGGCCGTTGTGACCGCAGTCGTTTTTAAAACGCAGGATAGGTGGGTGAGCTACGGTGAAGAATAATGCTTCTCTCGCGCGTGCGAACAAAAACATCAGGCGGCGCAAGCTGTGCGGAAAGGCGGTCACGGTATTTCTGCTTGTGGCGCTGTCCGTCGTCTTTCTGGTACCGTTTGCATGGATGCTGCTTACTTCGCTGAAGTCCATGGAAGAGGTTTATCAGCGTACTATTTTTCCGACAAAGCTGCACTTCGACAATTATATTCTGGCTGTTACGCAGATACCGTTCCTTCGCTATGCATGGAATACCATCGTCATCACCGCACTGTGCGTTGTGGGAACCGTGATATCCTCCGCGATGGTGGCCTATTCCATGTCGAAGGTGCGGTGGAACGGGAAAAAATATTTGTTCCCGATCATCGTGGCCACGATGATGATCCCATATCAGGTCACTTTGATCCCGCTGTATATGATATGGAACAAGCTGGGGCTGATCGGCAGCATCGCGCCCCTGGTGGTGCCCGCGTTTTTCGGCGGCGCATACTACATTTTTCTGCTTCGCCAGTTCTTTAAAAGCATCCCGGATTCCCTGCTGGAAGCCGCGGAGATCGACGGCGCCGGAGAGGTGCGCATTTTTGCACAGATCATGCTGCCTTTGTGCAAACCTGCAATGGCAAGTGTCGCTATTTTCACTTTCATCAACACATGGTCCGATTTTATGGGTCCTATGCTGTATCTGAACCGTCAGGAAAGCTACACGCTTTCCATTGGCCTGCAGGCTTTTTTGCAGCAGCACTATGTGCAGTGGGGCATTCTGATGGCGGCTTCTGCTATTTTTACGATCCCGATGATCGTCCTGTTTTTCTTTGCACAAAAATACTTTATCGAAGGCATCACGGTAACGGGTGTAAAGGGCTGATGCCGGAAAGGGTGCTTTTATGAATCGGATATTGTATGTTCCGCTGGACGAACGTGCCTGTAATTATGAATTCCCCGCGCTTCTGGCAGGCATGACAGAGGACGTCGCTCTGGTGGAACCGCCCGTCGGCCGGATGGGCTTCAAAAAAAAGCCGGCGGATATCGACGCGCTCTGGGCCTGGCTTTTCGAGAATGCGGGGCAATGCAGCCACGCCATCCTTTCCGTGGATACGCTGGTTTACGGCAATATCATCAATTCCCGAACGCATCACCGCCCCCTGGAGGCATGCATGGAAACGCTCTCCCGGTTCACCGAGCTGAAGCGGAAAAACCCGGAGCTTTCCATTCATGCGTTCAATCTGGTGGCGCGGGTGGCGGCATATGACAGCGACGCGGAGGACCCGGATTACTGGGCGTCATACGGAAGAAAAATATGGCGTTATGCATGCCTGACGGACAAGGCCGAGCGGGGAGAGGCGGATGAGGCGGAGCGCGGGGAATGCGCCGCGCTCCGGCGCGAGATACCGGACGGCGTTCTGGACGATTTTCTGGCGCGCCGCGCGGTGGACCGGGCGGTCAACCTTGCGTGTGTGGATCTGGTGCGGGACGGTGTATTCGATGTGCTTACCGTCCCAAAGGACGATACCGCCGAGTACGGGTACGCGGCGCTGGACCAGATGGCCATTGCAAAGAGAGTGCGCGAGCTTCGGCTGCCGGACCGCGTCTTCGTATATCCGGGGGCCGACGAGGTGGGAAGCGTGCTGTTTGCCCGTGTTTTCAACCAGATCAAAAACTACCGCCCGCGCATTTACATAAGATATTCCTCCGTGTACGGCCCGTTTATTGTGCCGCGCTATGAGGACCGGCCGCTGCAGGAGGGAATAAAAGCGCAGATCACCTCTCTGGGAGGCGTAGTTTTGGATGCGCCCGGTGATTCCGACTGCATGCTGGCTGTAAACAGCCCGGGAAAGCATATGATTGAATCCGTCGAGCAATATACAAAGGACCTCACCTTTTCCACGCATCTGAATTTGAATGAGCTTTTCCGTTATATGCGCTATTATCATGAGGAATACGGCCGTCCGGTGGGCCTGGCGGAGGTATCGGTAGCCAATGGATGCGAAAACGACTGCATGGAATTGGGACTGCTGACCGGAACCTATGATTACCTGACCGCTGTGGGAGGCTGGAACACCGCGCAGAATACCATTGGCGTCGTGCTGGCGCAGCTTGTGATCGCGAGCTATTACAATGGCTTTTGCGGCAGGCCGGAGCAGCTCCGGCGGTCGGAGGAGTTCATGGCGAGCCGTCTTGCCAGCGACTGGCTGTATCAATCCAATGTGCTGCACAGGTACCTTGTGGAGACTGCGGGCACGGTAGACCCTTATGCGCTAGGGCGGCATTACGGGGATGCGGCGGAATATTTCAGGCATGGGCTGCAAGCGCTTCTGGACGAGAAGTTTACGGCCGGGATACGCGGCCGCCGTCCCATTGTGGACACGCTGCAATTCCAGTGGGACGGAATCTTTTACATCCGGCTGCATGTCCGGCTGGAAGAAGTGCTCCGCGCAGAAGGTACTAAGGAAAAGACAGATACAGGAGAATGACGCATGATCACGAAAGCCGCTTTGCTTGAGGACCTGGACCGTGCGGGTATAGACCCGCACGGCATGCTGCTGTGCCATTTTTCAATGAAAAAGATCGGCCCCGTGGAAAACGGCGCCGACACGGTGCTGGACGCTTTGATGGAATACATGAAAAATGGATTGCTGATCGTTCCCTGTCACACCTGGAGCAATGTCAACGATGAAAACCCCGTGTTTGACGTGCGGGAAACAAAGCCCTGCGTCGGGCTTCTGCCGGATCTGTTCCGGCGGCGGAAGGGCGTGGTGCGGACGCTGCACCCCACGCATTCGCTGTGCGTTTACGGGCCCCGGGCACAGGCGTTTGCAGAAGGGCAGGAGCGGTTCGATACGCCCTGTGCGCCCGGCTCCTGTTACGGCGAGCTGCTGCGGCAAAACGCGCAGGTGATGATGGTGGGGGTCACGTTTGCCTGCAACACCAGCGTACACTGCATCGAGGAGATCGCAAACGTGCCCGGCCGCCTTACAGCAGAGCATCATCCGCTGTTTGTGCGCGATCAAAGCGGGCGGCTGCTTTCCGTGCCGTCCCGCCGCCATCAAAACGCCAATTCGGACCATTACGTCAAGCTTGAACCGGTGATGTTTCACAGGAATATACTGCGGCGCGTCCCGTTCGGCAATGCCGAATGCCTTTTGTTCCGCGGCAAAGACCTGCTGGCCGTTACGCTGGAGCTGCTGAAAAAAGACCCGGATCTTTTCGGCAGCGGCGCGCCCGTCCCGCCGGAGTGGTATTGAATCTGCCTTTTACCGTGCGGCAAAAGGGCGCTCTGCGGAGCGGACAAATTGATAGGAAAGAAGGAACTGTCGTGAAAATATTGAACTTTGGCTCTCTCAACCTGGATAAGGTGTATAAAGTCGCGCACTTTGTGCGCGAGGGAGAGACCATCAGCGCACAGGAACAGAACCAGTTTTTAGGAGGAAAGGGGCTGAACCAGTCTGTCGCGCTGGCAAGGGCGGGTATCTTTGTGGAGCATGCCGGAGCAGTGGGGCGGGAGACGACGGAATTTCACGCGCTGCTCAAGGCTGAGGGTGCCGGCACGACGTATCTGCGCGTTCTGGAAACGGTGAGCGGGCATGCCGTGATCCAGTCCTGTGCGGGACAGAATTGTATCATCGTGTACGGTGGGGCAAACCGGATGACCCGGCCGCAGGATGTGGACGCTTTTTTAAAAGACTACGGCCCCGGTGATCTGCTGCTGCTTCAGAATGAAACATCCTGTGTCCGTTATGCAATGGAACAGGCCAGAAAAAAGGGAATGACGGTCGCGTTCAATCCTTCGCCCATAGACGGTTCCCTGACACAGGATGTGCTTGCACTGGCGGACGTGCTGTTCGTCAACGAGACGGAGGGAGGGCTTTTGTCGGGCACTCCGGCAAACGAAAACGAAGCGGTTTTGGCGGCGCTTGGGGAACGTTTTCCCCACGCGGCTGTCGTTCTTACCGTGGGAGGCGAGGGCGCGCTGTACCGTAAGGGCGGCGTGCTGCTCCGCCAGAGAGCATATCCTGTGAAGGTCGTGGACACAACGGCCGCGGGAGATACGTTCACAGGGTATTTTCTGGCAGGTATGATCCGCGGGTTTGACCCGGGAAAATGCCTGCGCTGCGCAAGTATGGCGGCTGCGCTTGCAGTAAGCCGGGAAGGCGCTTCGGCAAGCATTCCCACATGGAGGGAAGTATTGGATTTCAGCGCGGCGCAGGGGGAACCACTGGAGAGCTTACGGGGAACAGGAGCCGCGGCGCTTTGACAGGCATTGGCACGGCGCGTCCATGGAAAAAAGGGCTGCCGGAGGCGCCGCCAGATGACGGAAGAAAGAGGCGAATGGCATGAACACAGTCACAGTGATCCCGGCGGTGCGCGTATCCGAACAGGTCCAGCCGGAATTTCGCGTATTTTCCCATGAGGCGGATGCCCTGCAGATCGACGTGCTCCGGGGCGGATGCATATTGTTGGGCTGCACGCGGAAGCTGACGCCGGGAAAAACATCGGTGTTTCGTTACAGCCTGAAGGGGGCTGTGGGCGATGTGGAGCTGCGCTTCCGGTTTTACAGGGGAGAGAAGGAGGTGGAGACAAGCTCGGCGCCGTATCAGGTCGTTCCCGGCAGTGTGCCCGCCACAGGCCTGATCGACGGCTGCTGGATATCCATCTGCCACTGGAGCGAACAGGAAGCGGTGTTCTTTAATTCGGAACTCAAAAAAATGCGGGACGAGGATTTCGAACGGCATATCGAGGAGATGTCCCTTCTTGGAATACGGGGCGTTGTGATCCAGAATGTATTTGATTCCTCCCATTATGTGGGCCGCCATGAGATGACCTGCGGGAGCTATGACGGCCGGGCATTTTATCCTTCCGGGCTCTATCCCGGAAGAATGCCGCTTGCCGCGCGGGACCCCATTGAGGCGGTGCTGCGGGCCGCTGACCGGTGTGGTATGCATGTGCTGCTGGGTGTGGGCCTGTTCGCCTGGTTTGATTTTTCGGAACAGTCGCTGGAATGGCACAGGCGCGTTGCACGGGAGCTCTTTCAGCGGTATGGAGGCCATGCGTCCTTCTATGGCTGGTATGTTTCAGAAGAGATCATGGGAGACCTGTATTATTCGTACATGCCGCACTCCGCAGAGCGCTGGAAGGAGCTTGCCGTGTTCTTTCGCGAGTTCCGTACTTTTGTACAGGAACTTGCTCCCACAAAACCGGTGGCTTTTGCGCCCAATAATGTACGGTTCCATCTTTATGCGGAGGAATGGAAAACCATCCTGCCCTTTATTGATATTTTGATCCCGTTTGCTTTTGCGCGCGATCCGGAACATCTGAATGTCGTGCAGATGAAGCAGATCTGCGACGAATGCGGCACGCACATGTGGGTGGATATGGAGATGTTCCGGGAGCCCTTTGAGGATGGGCTTGTACCCAAGACGATGGAAGCGCTGCTTCGTGAGATCCGTCAATATGACGCTCTGGAGCAGTGCTACGGCTACCAGTATACGGGGCTGATGAACCATCCGGCCTCCCGCTTTTCTCTGGGAGGGGAGCCCGCAAAAGAATTGTATGCCCGGTATTTACAATATTATCAGGCGCGCCGTGCTGCATGGGGATATGGGGAAAAACAGCAATGATTTCCGCGGCTCGAAAAAGAGGCCCGGCGGACAAAATCGGAGGGAAAAGTATGAAGGAGATACTCGGCCGCATCGTTGCGGCGGAATTGGAAGAACGCCGGAAGCAGGGATACGATGTGGAAGCGCTGCGGCCTCTTCTGGGTAAGGCGTCCGGCAGCTGTGACGCGCTGCTGGCGCTTTCACAGCGCATCAAAGAGGCGCCCATACGGCAGGATTGGCCGTACGAGGAGCCGGACGACCTGGAAAGCGTGATGGCGGCGTGTGACCCAACGCGCAGGCGGGAAGCGTCCCGTCTGCTTTCCGATGGGGAGATCGAGGCGCGCGTCCGCTCCGCGTTCCTGACTTCGGTCTGCGCATGTATCCTGGGCAAGCCCCTAGAGGAGGCTCCCTACGGCGGCCTCGAGGATATCCGCGCCGCCGCGCAGGCAAGCGGAGAATGGCCTCTGCGGGATTATGTGAGCGATGTGATGCTTACGGCGTGGGGGAGGCGGAACCCATCCTGGGTGGAAACGACCAGAGGAAGAGTGCGCTATGCCGCGTCCGATGACGACATCACCTATACCATCATGGGCATGCTGCTGATTGAAAAGCGGGGAAGGGATTTTTCGCACGAGGACATGCGTCAGCTTTGGCTGGAGAACCTTCCGATCTATTTGTGCTGGGGCCCCGAGAGGACGGTGCTGCTGCGCGCCGGCCTTGCGGTTTTGGCGCCCGATCTGCCTTATGATATAGACGATTGGGCGGTGCGGCTGAATCCGGGCCAGGAGCTTTGCGGTGCAATGATTCGTGCGGATGCCTATGGCTATGCGTGTCCCGGCGACCCGGAGCTTGCCGCACGGCTTGCATTCCGTGACGCATCCTTTACACACCGGAAAACCGGCGTATACAGTGCAATGTTTGTTGCGGCGGCAATTGCCGCCGCGTTTACTGCGGAAAATTGGAAGGAGATCGTCGTCACCGCGCTGCAGTATGTCCCCCAGCGCAGCAGATTTTACGAACAGGCTTCCACCTGCCTGCGCATGGTGGATGACGCCGCTTCTTTCGAAGATGGTTATAACGCGGTCCATACCGAATACGGCGCGTTTGGAGCGGGGCAGGTCGTACAGGAGATCGGCACAGTCATCAATACCCTGAAGTTTGCCCGGGATGCTGAGGAGGGAATCGGCATGCAGGTGGCGCAGGGAAACGATTCCGACAGCTTTGCCTGCAGCTGCGGTTCCATTTTGGGCGCTTATTTCGCCGATGGCCTGCCTGAACACTGGTATGCGCAGTTCAATAATACGATACACACGACAATGGGGAATTTTCACGAGACCGATCTGCAGGCTCTGACAAAGCGCATGCAGCTGCTGTACAAGCGCGTTCGGCAGCCGGAAGCACCGCTTGCCTGAGTGCGCGCCCGGTTCATCTCCGTCCGATTGGCAGGCTGCCGCTCCCGTGCCCTTTATGCCGCGGCGTTGGCATAAAGGGCTTTTTTATCCGCTCCGGCGGAATTTTCTGCAAGGCGCGCAGTGGGGGCGGGACTTGCGCGAAACTGCATGATTTTATCCTTTTTTTGCATAGATTTGGGCTGTTTATTATTGTATATTTATTGTACTGAAGGAAGAACCGGGCATTCCCGACTAAGGGAAAACAGCCTTTTTCTGTCGGCTGCCCGGCTATTTACTGCGAAAGGTGTTTTGATATGGACCCCATTGTAAAATACCCTGATTTCACACAGCTGGACGCGCTGAGCACACCCCTGCGGGAATATGCCAGATTGAAATGCGAGCAGGGAGCGGAAACAGGCGCCGCCGCACTGATCGGTCAATTGACGGAGACCATGCGCTGTACGGTCCGGCTTCTGCAGGAGCTGCCGGACGATGCCGCTCTGTCTGCCTGTGAACCAAACGAACTGGACGCCATCCGCGCGCTGCGTGCACCGGCGCAGCGCCGCCTGTGGGAGGCGCTGCCGCCCGAGGATATCTGGATGGACAAATTGGAGGGCGCGCTGCTGGGGCGCATCATTGGCTGTCTGCTGGGCGTGCCCGTAGAAGGGCTCTCGGTGGAAAGCATGCGTGCATGGAGCGAGTACATCGGCAAGCCCTTCCCGCCGGTTTCCTATTGGGAAGAAGTGCAAAATCCGGAGCTTTGGAACTGCTACGGCCGTCAGCGCGGCGAATACCGGAAATGCGCGCTCCGGTCCGCTTCGGTAGATGACGACCTGGCCTATACACAGCTTGCGCTGCTGATTTTGGAAGAATACGGGCCTGATTTTACGACCGAGGACGTTGGGGAGGCATGGAAAAAATATCTTCCCGTTGCCTGTACGGCGGAGCAGGCCGCTTTGGACAACCTGAAAAAAGGCGTGCCGGCGCGGGAGGCTGCGGACAGGGACAATCCGTTCTGCCAGTGGATCGGCGCCGCCATCCGTTCTGACGGATTTGGCTGGGCAGCGGCCGGCCTGCCGGAGCTGGCGGCAGAAATGGCCTGGCGCGACGCCCGCCTGAGCCACAGGCGCAACGGTATTTACGGAGAGATGTTCCTGGCGGCGGCACAGAGTGCGGCTTTTGCTGTGAGCGACCCCCTGGACGCCGTGCGGGCCGGCATGGCGGAGATCCCACGGGAGTGCCTGCTTTACCGGGACCTTGCCTGGGCGCTGGAGCATTGCGGCGCGGTGCACGGCTACGGCGATGCGCGCCGGCTGGTGGATGAACGGTTCGCGGGAATGCATGCCGTTCACACCAACAACAACCTGTGTCTGATCGTGTTTGGCCTCAAGCTGGCGGAGGGTGATCTGATGCGGGGACTGTCCCAGACTGTTGCGATGGGCCTTGACAGCGACTGTACCGCCGCCTCCGCAGGCAGCATTCTGGGCGCGGTTTTGGGCAAGAGAGCGATCGCCCCGGAGCTGTACGAGTGCTTTCACGACCGTATGGACACTTACCTGAAGAACACGGAGGCGTTTTCGATACGGGATATGGCCAAGCGGTATTCCGCGCTTGCACACAAAGTGCATTCCCGGCTGTGACCGCCGCCTTAGGAACATGCCGCCGGAAAAACGGGGAGGCTGCTGCTGTTGCAGGCGTTCGCCCCGTTTTTCCGGTTTTCTATGGCCGTTCAAACGGCTGAACGCCGGGATTCGCCCGGAAGATGAGTATTTCTGCTGATTTTGCAAATTGCTATTGTGCGCACAGTACAGTTTGGGATATAATATAAAACGGCCTTGAGGCAAGGCCGTTTTTTGTGTTGCAATTTTACATCAATAAAAGAGGGGTTAGTACAAATGAGAACTGTTGGCACCACTTCGCGCGGCGTACGCTGCCCGGTCGTCCGTGAGGGCGACGATCTGGTCAAAATCGTCACCGACGCCATCCTCGCCTGCGGTGAAGAGCAGGGCCTCACCTTCCATGACCGCGATATCGTGGCTGTTACAGAGGCTGTTGTGGCACGCAGCCAGGGGAACTACGCCGGTGTGGAGGACATCGCCGCCGACTGCCGCGCAAAATTCGGCGCCGATACGGTGGCGCTCACATTTCCCATCCTCAGCCGCAACCGCATTGCCATCTGCCTGAAAGGCATTGCAAAGGCTTTTAAAAAAGTGTATATCCTTATGAGCTATCCCTCCGACGAGGTGGGAAACCATCTGTTCGACGAGGACTTGCTGGATGAAAAGGGCGTAAACCCCTGGAGCGACGTGCTGGACGAGGCGAAATACCGCGAGCTGTTCGGCTATGAGAAGCATCCCTTCACCGGCGTGGATTATGTGGAGTATTACGGAGACCTGTTCCGTGCGGAGGGCTGCGAGCCGGTATTCCTGTTCGGAAACGACGTGCGCGCCGTGCTGCCGTATACAAAGAATGTGCTGTGCTGCGACATCCACACCCGCGAGCGCTCCAGGCGCCGCCTGCTGACTGCGGGCGCGGAAAAGGTGCTGCTGCTGAGCGACCTTATGACGGCCCCGGTGAACGGCAGCGGGTACAACGAGCAGTTTGGCCTGCTGGGCTCAAACAAGGCCACGGAGGAAAGCGTGAAGCTGTTCCCGCGCGATTGCCGCAGCTTTGTGGACGCGCTTGCACAGAGCCTGCGCAGCGCCACGGGCAGACAGATCGAGGTCATGGTGTACGGCGACGGAGCCTTTAAGGACCCCGTGGGCAAGATCTGGGAGCTGGCCGACCCTGTCGTGAGCCCCGCATACACCAGCGGCCTGGAGGGCCAGCCCAATGAGCTGAAGCTGAAGTATCTGGCGGACAACGATTTTGCCTCTCTTTCCGGCGATGCGCTGACCAGCGCCATCAAGGACAGCATCTCCCACAAAAATGCGGATTTGAAGGGCCAAATGTCCAGCCAGGGCACTACGCCCCGCCGCCTGACAGACCTGATCGGCAGCCTGTGCGACCTGACCTCCGGCTCCGGCGACAAGGGGACCCCCATCATCCTCATCCAGGGCTATTTCGACAATTTTGCCGTGTAAATCGCAAAAGCCCCCCCATCCGCGGATGGGGGGGCTTTTCTGTTGCGGGGCTGTTTGCCCGCCCGGCGCACATCCGGGCGGCATGCCCTTACAGCAGGCCGCGAATCAGCTCTGCGGCATCCGCAATGTATTGGGCCAGCGGCTTTTCCGGAAGGCCCGCAATGTGCGCCCCGCATTTGGCAACGGGGATGAGCACCTTGTGAGCCGGGCTTTCCGCCACGGCGCGGGCCATGGCCGGGCTGCATTCGCCCAGCATGCTGTTTGCCATCACAAGGCCGATGGGGCCCGCCAGAATACGCGCCCGCGCGGCGTTCACGATCACGGCGTTTTCTCCCGTGGCTCCGGCGGATGCACCCGCCCGGAGCATGGCGCTGGTGGCCAGCGCGTTGGTGCCCACCGCCACGATCTCCTGCGTCACGCCGCCCGCGCGCAGCGCCTCGATGAGCGCGCGGCCAAAGCCGCCTCCCTGCCCGTCGATGATAACAATATCCATATTCCGTCCTCCTTACATCAGCGGCGAGAAGAAGCGCAGGAACACCTGCGCCAGCCATTTGTACAGCGGCGTGCGCAGCACATCCGCCATCGTTACCTCATGGCTTTCAGCCAGCGTGGCGCGCACGTCTTCCAGCACGTCCCGAACCATGTGGCCGCCGTAAAACGCGCAGCAGTTTTCAAAGTGCAGGTACAGGCTGCGGTAATCCATGTTGGCGCTGCCCACAATGGCCTCGCGGTCGTCGCTGACATACATTTTTGCGTGCACGAAGCCGGGGGTGTACTCGTAAATGCGCACACCCGCTTCCAGCAGGCGCGGATAATAGCTCTGCGTCACATAATACACATACCATTTATCCGGCACACCGGGCGTGAGGATGCGCACGTCCACGCCGCTTTTGGCTGCAAGGCACAGCGCGGTGACCATCTCGTTGTCCACGATCAGGTAGGGCGTAACGATGTACACATAATCCCGCGCGTGCTGAAGCACGTTCAGATACGCGCTTTCGGCCACGGCTTCGCCGTCCAGCGGAGAATCACAATAGGGCTGCACATAGCCGTCCGCTTCGTATTCGCCCAGGGGCATATAATCGGTGTACGGGGTGGTGGTGCCCGCCACAAAGTCCCACATTTTCAAAAATGTTACGGTAAGCGGATAAACGCCCGGCCCTTTCAGCATCAGGCCCGTATCCTTCCACACGCCGCAGCGTTGCTTGCGGTTGATGTACTCGTCCGCAAAGTTCAGCCCGCCGGTGAAAGCTGTTTCACCGTCCACGACGGTGATCTTGCGGTGGTCTCGGTGGTTGAGCATTTTATAGTCAGAGATATGCAGCGAAAAATGCAGCGGATTGAATACATGGCACTTGATGCCCGCGCGGCGTATCTCTTCGTCATAATCACCGGGCAGTGTGAACATGGAACCGAAGCCGTCGTAGATCAGGCGCACGTCCACGCCCGCGGCGGCTTTTTCCTTAAGCACGGCCAGCGTTTCGTTCCACATTTCGCCTTCTTCAACGATAAAATATTCCATGAAGATATATTTCTTCGCGCCGCGGATGACCTCCAGAAAACGGGCGAAAAAATCCTGCCCCATGGGATAATACTCGCTCTGCGTGTTGCAGTAGAGAGGGGCCGAGGCGTTGCGGGACAGATATTCCACGCTGCGGCGAAAAGCGGGCTCCCGGGCGTACAGGGCCTCTGTTACCGCATCGTCCTGCACCATGGCGGCGGACGCGGCCCGTTCGATGTCTGCAAATTTGCGCGCGTTTTTGGGGGTGACGCCCTGGTTGCCCCACCACAGGTAGAATACCGCCCCTGTAACGGGCAGGGCCACCACAATGAGCAGCCACATGATTTTGTAAGCGGGATTGATGTTGTCGCGTTCGATCACGGCGATGACCACCAACACGCTGACCAGCGTGAGGATGATGTAAGCCACCGTACCCGCGCGGCTGAATACCAGCATGAGCGCCGCAAAAAGCCCCACCTGGCATGCGATCAGAAGCCCGAACAGGAATGTCCGGGAGAGCAGAAATTTGAGTATCTTTTTCACACCGTACCTCCACACAGACGCAAGAGAGCGCTTGTCCCGATGCTTTATAGTGTACCATATTTCGCGCAAAAAAAATAGTAATGCAGTAGGCTTTGCCGGGAGTGACCGGGAAAACTGCCGGTAAAAAGGCGCGCCCCGCAATGCGGAGCGCGCCTTGTAAGGTTTGTATGGGGCGATTCAGGCGGCGCTGTCGGAACCGGATGCGCCGGATGCGGGCGTGCTGCCGCTCTGCGCGGCGGAATAAGTGCCGATGGTAACGCTGTTGACGATGACGTCTTCCAGCGGGCGGTCGTCTTCGCCGCATTCCACGGCGGCAATGGCGTCCACGACGTCCATGCCGTCGTACACCTGGCCGAACACGGTGTTCAGGTTGTCAAGATAAGGCGCGCCGCCCACGGCCTGATAGGCGGTTACCACGGCCTCGCGCACACCTGCCTCGGTCAGCGTTTTGGCCAGAGTCTTATCCACGGAATCCTGGGCGCTCTGTACGATATAAAACTGGCTCAGGTTGCCCGAAGCACCGTCCGGGGCGTGCGCCATGGCAACGGCACCGGCATAATGGTGCAGACGGTCGGAGATCTCGTTGGGATAAGAATTTCCGTTCCAAATGGTGGAGCCGCCTGCGCCGGTACCTGTGGCGTCGCCTGTCTGGATCAGAAAGCCCTCGATCACCCGGTGGAAGGACAGGCCGTTGTAATAGCCCTGCTGGGCCAGACCGACAAAATTTTCCACAGCCATGGGGGCGATATCCGGGTACAATACAAAAGAAATATCGCCCAGCGTTGTGGAGAGCGTAGCGATGGGGTCGCCTTCGGCGGGCGTGATGAACTGGAGCTCGCCAAGGTCTGCGGGACGGGTGCGCTTGCCCGCGGCGGCAGCGAGGCTCCCGCTTTCGCAGGCGCCCAGCAGCACGCAGCACGCGGCTGCGGCACAAAAGGTGATAAAGATACGTTTGGTCAAGGCTGTTTCCCCCTGTGCGGCGGTATCCGGGCGCAAACGCCCGGATACCGGATAAAGATAAAAGAATGTTTTTTACGCTCCGCCGCCCTGCGCGGCAGTGTGAACGGAGCTTGCAGGCCGCAGCGCAAAGCGCGTTCACGGCATGTGCGCGCGGGCTTTGGCTTTGAAATTATTTTATCACAAACCCGGAGGGAAAGAAGTGAATGAACTGTAAATTTACGGGGCATGCTTGACGGCGCGCGCCGGATTGGGTACAATAAAAACAGAAACAGGAACGACGAGCAGTGAAGGAGATCATTCCCATGCCTCAGGACGAACAACTGGACGATTACTCCCCGGACCTCATCACCCTGACGGATGAAGACGGCAAGGAGTTCAGCTTTGAAGTGATCGACGCCGCCGATTACAACGACGAGCGCTACCTGGCGGTGGTGCCCTATGCCGAGGATTCCACGGAGCAGCTGGAGGAGGACGCAAACCTCATCATCATGCGCGTGGGCGAAGAGGACGGCGAAGAATATCTGGACGTTGTGGATGACGATGAGGAGCTTTACGAGGTGAGCGACATGTTCGCGCGCCGTCTGGAGGAGTTGTACGACATCGACCTCAACGGCGGCCAATAAACCGGCAGGCAGCCTGCCCTGTGCGATTTGATGCGCCATATATTTAATCCTACTAACCATTTAAAGGGAGCCCGGAGTCCTATGTGAGGGGATCGCAGACCTCCCGCCCGGCCTTGGCCGCAAGCGGAGGAAGGGAGCGTGAAACTCCGGCAGGGCACCCACCTGCCATTTCGGTAGGTTTTGGTGTGGCGCAGACGGCAGGGCAGGTTACTTTTGTTTGACTTTACATGCAAAAAACCGCAGCGCAAAGCCGTTTCTGCGATTTTCACTTGAAAAAGTTCACCATAAGTTTTCTGCAGTAGGTTAGGGTAGCATTCCAAAACTACCAACCTACTATTTTTTTGTAACAAAACATACTTTCCGGGTAGGTTGGCTATCAAAAGAAAGGGTGTTTTGACTATGTTGGAGCGCAGAATTGACGATTTTTTAGTGGTGTGTACGAACAAGGGACTATCAAAAAGAACGGTACAAAATTACCAACATACGCTATTGCTACTGCTCAAATATCTAAACGAACAAGGCATAGAGGAAGAGAAAAAGGTAACGTCCGATGTTCTAAGAAAGTACATTCAGTACATAAAGGAACGCGGCAAATACACTGTCACAACAAACAATCACTCACGTGTCAGCAATAGGCCACAACACCGCAAAGACTACGGGGACGATGTTCAAGCGTCTACAATCAATGGCACACTAAAGAATATACGTGCTTTTTTCAATTGGATGGTAGAGGAAAGAATTCTCCACGATACGCCATTCAAGAAAAGCATGTTCATCAAAACCACACGCAAACCCTTGGCTTTCGTAACGGATAAGGAGTTCCAAAAACTTATTGACAGCTTGGACATTACGAATTTTACCGAATTCAGGGATAGAATCATCATCCAGCTTTTGCTTGACACTGGCATGAGGGTAGGCGAATGCCTAGCAATTGCCGTAGCTGATTTGAAGATAGACGAAAACACAATCTTTCTTCCCGCCGAACACACAAAAGGCAAAAGGGATAGATATGTGTTTTTCGGAACAAAAATGGCGCGGGAGTTGCGGCGCTGGCTTGAATACAAAGACAGGGTATATGAAACGGATTTGCTATTCTGTAACAGAAACGGGAATCCACTAATAGTGAATCAATTTGACGCGAACATTCAAAAATATTGTAAGCGGATACATTTGGAACAAATCCACCCGCACACATTCCGCAATAACTTTGCGAAACGCTTTCTAATGAGTGGCGGCGATATCTATACCCTGTCAAAGATTCTTGGGCATACGAGCGTAAAAGTAACAGAACAAGCCTATTTGGATTTGACAACGCAGGATTTACAAAAGCAATATCAGAATTTTTCACCTTTGAACAAAATCAAAAGCTACTACTAAGCTAGAATGCGTTTTTAGGTGCTGACACGCCCTATTTATAGGGCATTTAGAGCATTCAAATGGTTGAGTAATGATTCTATATTACTCACATGTTCAAGGGCTTCTAAGCCCTATTCTATCGTGTTCAAAAGGGGCAACTTGACGGCTTCACCTTTTTATAGGGGTGAAGCCTCTTTTTTTTTGAAAATGTTTGATTTAGAAATCATTTTTTAGCCACTAAAAAGGTATAGTTATTCTATCTGCTTTTGATGGCAATAAAATGAACATGTCTCAAAAATATATAGGAAGAAAGAAGTATTTGCCGCAACAGCAACGTCGAAATCCTATTCAACGTCAACACAACGCACGGCAAACCCGTCCTTGCCGTCAACGACTTCGACAACATATGCGCCTATTACCGCAACTATACTGGAAAGTCGCGTTATATTGAATGTCAATCCTGTGGCAAAATGGTGCGTGTTCATGGTAATAGACAGCGTTATTGTAAAGCTTGCGCTAGAGAAATAAAGATAAGGCAAACAGTAGAAGCTAGAAAGTGTTGAAATTAGAAACTCTTTTATTGCCCCTAAAAACACATAGATATTCTATACATTTTTCAGCCCCTCTAAGAAAAACTACTCTAAAAATATATAGGAGATATATAATAATATTTTTCTCCGGAAAGGTGTTATACAGTTTGATAAAGATAACGAAGCAGGAATACGAAAACGAGATAGCGAGTTCTGGTTTCAAATGCAGAAATCCGATTTCACACTCTGGTAAGAACAATAAGTATTACTATATTGTTGAAACGGACTATGAGAACTACTTGAGATTTATCAAAAATAAAAATAGATTGGGAGATAAGTAAATGTCCTATATCTTTGACACCAATATGTTTACACAGGGGGGTGTTGACATTTTATTCGCTTTGTGGTATAATATAAGCAAGTCGAAACAATCGGCTTATTAGAGTGCGCAGAAAATAGGCAAAATCAGCCGTGAAAACAGTCAACATCAAAAACTGAATAGTTCATAATACAAAATTTCTGTATAAATATACAAGGTGTTCTAAAAATAGTTATCGCTGTCAAAGGGATAACTGTTTCTAGGGCACTTTTTTGTTTTGCCCATAAGATGAAATTTAGAAAGAGGTGAAAATCAATGGTAGTGGACATTCTTGAAATATTGACAAATACACTGTGGATTATCGCGGGAATTGGACTTTTTGTGTCCGTATTCAAATTTTACAAGGAGGATAAAAACAATGGACGAAAAAACAGGCATTGAACGAAATACGACATTCGTGTGTACAAGGATTCGACTAAAACAGGAACTTGAAGAAGCCGGAGAACGATGTATTGGCGTGTTGCCAAACAAGTACAACCCGAAGTACTATGCTTGGGTGTTCAAGCGTACTCCGACATTGACAAAAGTGGTGGATGATTTTGTAAAATCACTAAATTCGCTTTGAAATTTTCTTGTTTTATGGGAAAAACAGCTAAAAAAACACGCCGTTTTATTTGACACGTTCTAATTTCATATGGTAAAATTTATTACAGATAGTTGAAATATACTATCTGTAATAATATAAATCAAGGAGTGCTTAGAATGAAATTTATTGAACTTTACGATGAAAATGGAGTGATTGAGCATCTGAAAGCAATGAATGATGAGTTATTGAATGAAATCCAACAGCTAACAGACGCACAGCGGCTAAAGTTCTTTGATTGCTATTTGGTAATGATTAGCGAAACTGAAGGCAATTTCCGCTCAAACAGCAAAACGGTAAACCCTTTGCTTGAGAAAGCGGAAAAGCAATGGCTTGAATTATCAAATCAAATACTGGAACTCCAAAAGGAGAACAAAATTCTAAAGAATAAACTTTTAGAAATAAGGAGACTTACAAACGATGGCAAAAACTTATGTGAATGACGCAGTAGTTATCAATTTGAGCACATATGAGGCGGTACAATCTCTTAGCAAAAAATCGCGGCTAGCATTTTATGATGCTTATATTCTAAGCGGTTTGATGGATGAAACCATATATTCCGGTATACCGCTTGTTGACTCTTATGTAACGCTGTTACGTCCAACACAGGTAGCAACGGCAAAAAGACACGCCGCCGCCGTAAAAAATGGGCGAAAAGGCGGGGAAAATAACCCACATGATGAAAAATTCACTATTGAAGAAATATTGGCAGTGAAAGGAAAAGGTTATACAAATAGACAGATTGCTGAAGCGTTGGGTTGTAGTTATAGCACCGTTCAGAAAAAAATAAAAGAACATAATGACAGTTTAGATGGGTTTGATATACATTATGCTGATACGGACGCGGATGAAACTGAACAAGATGTTGATAAACCAGATTTGCCGTTCTAAAAAGAGAATCAAGCGAATCAAGCGGAATCAACCTTTAGACAAAGACTAAGTATAAGTAGTAGATATAGAATAAATTATAAGCTTATACAAATAAAAAAATAAATTCTAATTTTTAGATAGATAAGTAAACATATAGATAAGCAAAAGTAGATAAGTAAGTTTATATATCTTTATCGTTTATATATCTATACGCTTACAACAAGTATATAGATAGACGCGTATATATAGAAAATTTAGTATTTTATTTTTATATTATAAGTTTATAGATATTATAACGTGTAAAGATATATAAACGTGTAATAAGAAATATATGAGTAATACTTAGTGTATGTTATTATGCTTATATACTAGCATAATAACATACACGCTACAAGATATAACTATAAGTAACATAACATACACGTAAAAAGATATACAAGCAGGTATATAGACATACGCGCTTAGAAAGAGAAAGAAAAGAAAAGTAAAAAAGAAAAGAAAGAGAAATCTTTCTGTACTATCATTCTCATCTTCACAGCTAAATACAATACGCAGGCGCGCTGTACTGCTATCATGCGTTTTTAGGTGTTCAAAGCTAGATTCAGCTTGATGATTACGACATTGAAATGTTCAGGTAATATAAAATCATTACTCACATGTTCAATGCTGTGAAACATGATAAATCTCTTATGCTAGAGGGGTAACTTGAATTTATTGCGCAAGCGCAACCATTCGTTGTGCTAAAGCACAACTTGATATAATGCTCATTTTACCCTTTCACAGCCATTGTAGATAATGCTTTTAGAGCATTGAAATGTGCTAGTAATATAAAATCATTACTTAGGTGTTCAAGGGCTTCTAGGCCCTTTAGAATTGTTATTGTGATAGGCAACTTGATGTTGCCAATAAATTTTATAAATTCCAAGGAGGAAACATTTATGGCTAAAACTAATAATTCATTCGGAGAAAAATTCAAAAATAAGGGTGAAATTGCTGAACTTGCGTTTCTCTACATTCACAAACAAAATGCGGTTTCTCTTGTCGATGATAAATTTTCAAGAAAAGTCGATACAGATTTTATTGTCATCAACGAACCGAAGAACGGAGTGTGGGATTACAATAGTAATAAACAATTTGTACGCTGTGAAGTAAAGCAGGATAATAGATGCGGGGATACTGGGAATCTTTTCTTAGAATATAAAACAGTTAGATTGGAAACAGGAAACGAAGAAGATGGCTGGATAAAAACATGTAGAGCAAATGAGCTTTGGTATTTTGATACTATAAATCAAAGGTTTTTTGTGTTCGATTTTCCAAAACTTATGGTGTACTATCAAAATAATTCCAATAAACTTCGTGAACCAAAACCATTTTATGACAGAGAAGATAATGCCAATAAATACGGGAAGTTGTACAGTATAGAGAAAGATAAAGCCCATGCGCTAAAAAAGATAGTTCCCATAGACAATGAAGATGGTATAAAAGATGAATGTGAAAGATATTTGAAACTTTTCAATAAAAAAGCTGATAAAAAAATAATTTCACAATCTATATATGACACGGCACGATTTGTTGAGGCTCTTATTTTTATAAACGGTGGAGAACCGCAAGTATATAACAAATGTTTTGGAAATTATGAAATAGACAACTATATTATAAGACACAGAAATACAAAATGTGTTCAAAACGCAGTTGATACATTGAAAGGGGTGTTTTCCTAACAAAATGGTGTCAGGACTTACAGCTAAACAAAAAAAGTTCTGCGAAGAATATATAAAAACCGGCAAGGCGGGCGAATCAGCCCGCATTGCTGGATATGGCAGAACGCATTGTAGAAATCCGCTTTCGCTTTTCAAAAGTCTAAAAATACAGGCTTATTTGAATGAATTGAATGATAAAGTAATAAGCGATGATGTAGCAGACATTCAAGAGTGTTTGAAGCTTGTAACGGATGTAATGCGTAGTTCAAGCAGTACTACGGCAGAAAAACTAAAAGCATGTGATATGCGTTTGAAAACCTTAGGGGCTTATATAGAAAAGATTCAAGCGAGTGTTGACACAGAAATCTGTGTGAATGTCGTTGAAGATTAGATTGAATTTGTCGCGCAATCTGTTCAATGATACTTATTTTCCGCATCTTCACAGCTATGAAAAAAGATATGAAGTTTATTATGGTGGGGCAGGAAGTGGGAAAAGCGTATTTGTAGCACAGAAATTGTTGCTAAAGGCAATGAAAGAGAAGCGCAAAGTGCTTGTTATCAGAAAAGTAATGGCAACGCATTCAACCTCATGTTGGCAATTGTTTATTGATGTTCTTAGCAGATGGAACATAATAAGCTATTGTACAATAAATAAAAGTAGTTTTGTAATTGAACTTCCGAACGGGAGTTCTTTTGTTTTCAAGGGCTTAGACGATTCTGAAAAAATAAAATCAATTGTTGGCATCACGGATATATGGATTGAAGAAGCAACGGAAATAAACGAAGATGAATTTTTACAGCTTGATTTGCGATTACGTGCCAAAGTAGACGCACAACAGATAATGTTGTCATTCAATCCAATATCAAAAGTGAATTGGTGTTACAAAAGATGGTTTGAGCGCCCGCAGGATGAAAATACTTTTATTCTGAAAACAACGTACAAGGACAATAGATTTCTTCCAGAAAGCTATATTGCTTCGTTGGAAAAAATGATGGAAACGAACCCATATTATTACAGGGTGTATGCGCTTGGTGAGTTTGCTTCTCTTGATAAGCTAGTCTACTCCAATTGGGAAATAAGGGATTTTGACTTTCACAGCCTAAAAGGAGAGCATCTAGCGGGGCTTGATTTTGGGTTTTCTGCTGATATTACTGCTTTCATAGCTTCTATATTAGACGAAGAAAACAAAACGATTCATGTTTATAAAGAGTGGACAGCGCGAGGAAAAACAAACGATGAAATAGCCGCCGCTGTAAGCGCTCTAGGGTACTCAAAAACGCTTTTGATAGCAGACAGTGCTGAACCCAAAAGCGTTGAAGAACTACGCCGCGCGGGGCTTGTGCGTGTGCGTGAGAGCCTAAAAGGCAAGGATAGTATTGTTTTTGGTATTCAGAAGCTACAACAGTACAAATTGATTATTCATCCGTCTTGCGTTGAAACAATAACGGAACTTGAAAATTATGCGTGGCAAAAAGATAAAACAACAGGCGAGTATGTCAATAAGCCCATTGATGATTTCAACCATTGTTTGGATGCTTTGCGTTATTCGCTTCAATGCGTAAAAGACAACAAATTGAAAACAATGAGTAAATCCGCTTTTGGATTCTAACGGCTAAAGCTAGGACTAGAAAATACAACCTAAAAAGGAGTGTGATAGACGTTGATTGTAAGTAATGACGAATTGACATTAGAAAAGATTATAGACATTCTCCAAACATTCAGAACAAGTGAACAGCCGCGTTTGGAGAAGCTGGAACGTTACTATTTGGGTAAACACGCGATTCTTATGCGACAAATGGCAGACGATACACAGCCTAACAACAAAGTTGTAATAAACTATCCCAGCCTTATTTGTGATAGTTATGCTTCTTATTTGGTGGGAACGCCTATTGTTTATAATGGGGATGAGCAATTAGCTTCTGTTTTGAATTATAACGATGTCGCAGACGAAGATTTAGAAATAGCAACGGATGCGAATATTTTTGGCTTTGCTATTGAACAACTTTATTTGGATGAGGATGGACAAATCCGTTTTACCAGAGTAAGCCCAAAAGAAACCATTCTTATTTGTGATAACTCCATTCAACACAATATAACAGCCGCAATAAAGTTCTTTCCTATTGATGATTATACTTTTGCGGTGGAAGTGTACGATAAGGAAAAGGTATCTATCTATACGGCTTCTACTGGATTGAGTGAACTACACTTGACAGAGGAACGCCCGCACTACTTCAAGGACGTTCCTTTTGTAGAATACATAAACAACGAATATCGTCAAAGCAGTTTTGAACAAGTTATGGGGCTTATTGATGGATTGGAAAAGTTAGCGTCTGATGAAGTGAATACGTTTGAGCAGTTCTGTGATTGCTACATGATTTTGAAGAACGTAGTAGCAGAAGCGGAAGATATACAGCAAATGAAACAAAACCGCGTTTTGCTATTAGACAGTGATTCAGACGCAAGCTATTTGACAAAGCAAGTAAACATTGAACAGATTACAAGCCTAAAGAATGAATTCGTAAAAAACATTCACAAAATTAGCTGTGTGCCGGATATGAGTGACGAAAATTTTGCTAATAATGCGTCTGGCGTGGCGATTCGCTATAAGATTCTTGCTTTTGAAAATCAGACGGCAAAGAAAGAACGCAAATTCAAAAAGGGGCTTCAACGCAGATTGGAGCTAATAAATAATATTCTTTCCATTACTGGAAAAGCCTATCTGGATACGCAAATCATCTTTACAAGAAATCTGCCTGTAAACGAACTTGAAATAGCGCAGGAAGTAAATATGTTGCGTGGCTTGGTATCGAATAAAACGCTTCTGGCACAATTGCCTTTCGTGGATGATATTGAAACAGAATTGGAACAAATCCAAGAGGAAACAGAACAAACAGCAAGCCTTTATTCGTTCGGAAGTGTAGCCAATGAGTGAATATTGGGGAGACAGAGCCGCAGAACAGGCTAGAAAACAGTATGACAAGAGTTTAGCAGAGTTAGAGAAAGAATTGTCACGCTACTACAAAATAGCTTTAGAGGGTGTTAGTGACGATATCATAGCACTGTATCAAAAAATAGTTGATGATATGGAACAGGGCGAACCACTAGGAGCAGATGCGCTATACAGATACAACCGATTTATACGGCTACGGAAAAAAGTTGAATCGGCATTATCTAAATTAGGCAAAGAAGAAATAGAGGTTATGTCGCGTAAGTATGAGGATATGTCGCGTTGTATCAATCACTTCATAGCCGATGAAGCAAAAGGCACAATATCCAAGGACTTTTTGTTATTGGATAATGAGAAAGTAAAGGAAATCGCGAATTCGGTTTGGTGTGCCGATGGCAAGCATTGGAGCGAAAGAATTTGGGATAAAACAAGCCGCTTACAATCATCCATTGAAAAGGGGTTGGTGGATAGCGTAGCACGCGGGGCTTCAAAAGATGATTTAGTAAAGGATTTACAATCAATTTTCGGGGTTTCTTTCTCTAACGCGGACAGGATAGCCCGCACAGAGCTGGCCCATGTTCAAAACCGTTCTACGCTTGAAACATACAAAAAAGCTGGTATTGAGTATGTGGAAACAATTGTGGCAAAGGATGAACGGCTTTGCGATACCTGTTCCCGTCACAATGGCAAAATAACGCCAATAGGCGAAGCCCGCGAGGGTAAAGCGTTTCTTTTTCATCCGAATTGTAGATGCGATATTGTTCCAGTTATGTAGCGGCCACGCCGCTTTTTTTATTGTCTTTTTTAGGGCGCAGACACTAAACAACGAACTAATTTTTGAGGGTTACAGAATTTGTAAAACTTGGAGGAATTGAAAATGGATAACGAAAAAACAAATATTGAACAGCAGGAAGATGTAGGGCTTCCTAAGACGATGGAAGAACTACAAGCACTTTTACAGCGTGAGGGCGATAAGCGAGTAACAGAAGCTATGAAAAAAGCCGACAAAAAGAAAGCTGATGCTATCAAAGAAGCAGAACGCCTTGCCGCAATGAGTGCGGAAGAAAAATATAAGTACGAACTTGACAAACGTGAAGCGGCAATTGCTGAAAAAGAACGCAGTTTGGCACTTGCTGAAAATAAGGTTGTAGCTTCACAGATTTTACAGGAAAAGGGCTTACCCATTGCTTTAGTAGATTTAGTTGTAGCAGAGAGCGCGGAAACCATGAATGAGCGCATAAAAGGGCTTGAATCGGCCTTTTCAAGCGCCGTCAAAATAGAGGTTGAGAACAGATTGAAAGCCGCTACACCAAAGGCTGGGACACAGGATACAAAGCCCAAAAATTACGCAAAAATGAGTTTAGCGGAAATTTCCGCAATGATGAACAAATAAGATATGGGGGATTTTTAGATTATGGCAGGAATGACTACACATACACTTTATGAAAATTTTGTATTAGAAGCAAAGCTTACTGATTTGCTCAATACCAAGCTGGCAACACGTTCTCTTATGACTATTGATAATAGCCTTTCTGAAAATGTAGGTATGAAAAAGGCTATCAATACCTATACCTATACTGGCACTGTTGAGAAAATGGGGGCTATTGGCTCAAAAAATACACAGCGAGGTATTCTTAGCTATACTACTTCTGATTATAAAGTCGAAGTATGGCAACAGGTTTTTGATTACTATGACGAGCAGTTTATGACAGACAACAAAGTAGTTGATTACTCCATGGAGGGTGCCGCTACTGTCATGGTAAACGACATGAACACAAAGTATTTTGCGGAGCTGGCAAAGGCTACTACTTCCCAGACTTACGCAAAGGGTGGTTATCCAACCTATGAAACTGTTGTGGATGCTATTTCAAAAATGAATTTGGAAGATGAAAGCGGACTGTTCCTTATTATCGGAACTGATTTGAAAGCCGCTATCCGTAAGGACACAGATTTCAAAGCCGCTAACCTTGGTGAGATTATCCACAGCGGACAGATTGGTAATATTTGTGGTGTTCCCGTTATCGTTTCCAAACTTTGCCCGGCAAAGACTGCCTATCTTGCTACAAAAGAAGCTGTCACGCTCTTTACTAAGAAAGACAGCGAAGTAGAGCAGGAGAGATACGGAGAGGAACGCAAAAACACCGTTATTATGAGAAAAGTAAACCTTGTGGCACTTACTGATAATACCAAGGTTGTAAAAATCACAGAAGCAACTGCGTAAACGTTTTTTTTAGGGGGGAGCAATCGTTCCCCCTATTTTTCAAGGTGGGGATTGAATGGATAGAACACAATTAGAGAAAAACGCCCGTGCCTTTATTCTTTCCTATTGTAATCTAAAAGAATTACCAACAGGCTTAGAATTCATTGTCCCGCGAATGGTAGAAGAAGATTATAACCGCCAAGGAGCGGAGGGAATGAGTGGGCGAGGGGTTGCGGGTGTAAGTGAAAGCTATGATACAGATTACAGCCCGCAAGTATACAAAGCCCTAAACAAATTCAAAAGAATCCGGGTGGTGGGGTAAGTGCTGAACAGTTTCTATAAACCATATCAAATTTACACTTACCAGACAACGAAGAACGAATACAAAGAGGATGTAAAAACACGAATTCCGTATAAGGAAGTTGAAGTCGCGGTATCCTATATTTCACATTCCGATTATCTTCAAAATGATTTGAAACTAAAGGAAGTCAGCCATATAGGATTCACGCATGACAACACGCTTTCTATTGGTATGGAAGTAGATAATTATGAAATTGTGTTTGTTCTTCCTACTGGACGTGAATTTGTTCTTTACCTAAAGGAAATTCGATGATGGACACAAACGCGGAAGTTGTCCGAAATCTTGAAGAAGCAATAGAAAAGAAAATTCCCGAAGCACTCTATCATGCTATGAAAAAAGCCTGTTTGATAGCATTGACGGATGCGAAAAGGAATTGTCCCGTTGATGATGGACAATTGAGGAATTCAATAGAGTATCAGATAGAGCAGGAGAGCGGGGAAACAGTGGGGTATATCGGAACAAATGTTTTCTATGCTCCATATGTGGAAAAAGGCACAGGCATCTATAACCCGGATGGACGGCAAACGCCGTGGAGCTATCAGGATGTGAAAGGCGATTGGCATAGGACAAGGGGCATGAAGCCACAGCCGTTTTTACAGTCTGCTATTGATGATAACAGGGATAAAATTCAAGAGTGTTTCAAAGAAATAATTTGAGGGGGTGCGGGCTATGGTAAAAGTTGTTGACGCAATCGCCAAAGCCGTAGCCGTTCCAGTATTTCCTATTTCATCCAGTTTGAAAGGCGAACAGATAATCTATAATATTGTTCCTTTATCAGATGATGGAATAAAACAAAGTAACAGGCTGGAACTAAACATAATCGGAAAAACAATGGCAAGGGCGATTGAATTAGATACAGCGATTCGGCAAGCACTTCTTTCTATTGGGGATTTGAAGAAAAACGGAGTGCTTGATATTGAAGCAAACGGCGGTGGAACGCTTCAAAGTGAAATTGGCGTCCATCGTCTTGTGAATTATACGATATTACAGGAGAGTGAAACATAAATGAACGATAAAATTGTATTGGGTAGCGGTAAGCTGTATGTTGTCGCATTCTCAAACACAATTCCAGAAGATGCTACTTTAGAAGTAGAATCTAACCTTTTGGGCTATATTCAGGGCGGGGCTACTCTTTCCTATACGCCCTCTTTCTATGAAGCTAAGGACGATTTAGGTTTTGTGGTGAAAAAGATGATTACAGAAGAAGAGGCGGTTTTGAAGTCTGGCGTTATGACTTGGTGCGGCGAGACTTTGAAGAAACTTTGTTCTACTGCCCGCGTTACTTCTAACGAAACTGAAAGAACTGTCAAAATCGGCGGTGCGTCTAACTATGACGGGGCTAAATATGTGATTCGTTTTGTCCATGAAGATAGTGTTGATGGGGATATCAGAATCACTATTGTCGGCTCAAATGAAGCTGGGTTTGAAATGGCTTTTGCTAAGGATAAAGAAACCGTTATCAACGCAGAATTCAAAGCAATGCCGATGGATAACGAGGGAACTTTGATTGAATACAAAGAGGAAATCAAGGGGGCATAACAGCCCCCTTTTTGCTTTTGGAGTGGTGAAAAATGATTGATTTATCAAAAGGGTTAGAAAAGCCTTACGAAATCAAATTGGAAGATAAGACGGTTTTGAAGTTGAAGAAACCCACACAGGGACTTTTGTTGGAATTGGCACGCTTACAGGAATTGACAGAAACCGAACAGCCCGCAGACGTAATTGAACATATCAATAACATAACTACACGGGTATTCAACAGAAATATGAACGGACGCATTTTCACAGAAGCGGAAGTTGCGGAAATGCTGGATTTTGAAACAGCTATGTATGTTTTACAAGATTATTTACAGCACACCTATAAACGCTTGGGGGAATAAAAATCCCCGCCATGCCAACAGAGGAAAAATATAAACCGTTTCTTGTAGTTGATACAGAAGATTTGAAAGTAGCGTCCGATTATAGCGGGCTGGATTTTGGCGAGTTGCTTTCTCTTGATTGCGTAAGCTATAAAACGCTTTTTCGTGATGCGTTCATTTATAAATTGAAGCAAACAAAAGAGGGACAGGAATATTTAGAAAACTGTTGGATTTTAGAGCAGACAAGCCCGGATAGAAAAAGTCTGCGAAATAAGTTTCAAGGTGGTGGGGATAAATGTTAGATTTAGGGGCTTTGAAGCTATCTATCAAAGTGGATAGCCAAGAAGCAAATGAAGAATTAGGAAAAGCAAAGAAAAGTATTGGAGAAGTTGCGGGCGATTTGAAAAATAAGCTGGTATCCGCAACGAAAACAGCAATAGCGGGTTTGGCTGGTTTGGCTACGGGTGCGGTAGCTTTGGCAGAAAGCACACGCGAATACAGAACCGAACAGGCAAAATTACAAACAGCTTTTGAAGATGCAGGCCACACGGCAGAGGATGCTAAAAATACATATTCGGAGCTAAATAGTATTTTAGGCGATAGCGGACAGGCAACAGAAGCCGCAAACCACTTAGCAAAGCTTTGTGATACACAAGAGGAGCTTTCTACTTGGACAACTATTTCTACTGGCGTTTATGCTACTTTTGGCGATAGCTTACCAATAGAAAGCCTAACTGAAGCGGCGAACGAAACCGCAAAAACAGGGGCTTTGACAGGGGCTTTAGCTGATGCTCTAAACTGGGCGGGTGTAAGTGAGGATGAATTTCAATCTTCACTGGATAAATGTAATACGGAGCAGGAACGCCAAGCCCTTATTACAGAAACTTTGAATGGTTTGTATGACGATGCCGCAGAGAAGTATAGAACGAATGCCGAGGATGTTATAGCGGCGAATGAAGCCAACCAACGTTTCCAAGATACGCTTGCTACTATTGCCGGGGTGTTAGAACCCGTGATAACGAAAGTGAAATCTTTCGCGGCTGATGGATTGGAAAGAATCGCAAATATTGTAGTAGAACATCAAGACAGCATTGACAAATTTGTTGATGCCATTGCTTCTTTTGGAAATTTTATTCTTGATAATTCGGAAATGATAATTTCCGGGTTGGTAGGCATTGGCACAGGTTTGGCGGTTTTCAATATAGCAAGTATCATTATGAAATTAGTTGAAGCTTTCAAGGCTATGAAAGCCGCAGAAGAGGGGCTTACAATAGCCCAAGCCGCGTTGAATGTAGTAATGAATGCTAACCCGTTTGTATTGATAATAAGCCTTGTAGCGGGGCTTGTAGCGGCTATTATAACACTCTGGAACACAAACGAAGATTTTAGAAACGCAGTAATAGAGATATGGAACACAATCAAACAAAAAACAATAGAGATAGTCGGCGGTATTGTAGACGCTATTGTAAATTTTGGAACGAATTTCTATAACGCTGGTAAAGAGATTTTCACAAGTGTATGGGATGGTTTGAAATCTGTTTGGGATTCAATTTGTAGTTGGGTATCCGAAAAAGTAAACTGGCTGGTTGATAAGTTAGCCTTTTGGAGAAGCGGACAGTCTGAAATGGACGGTAGCCATAGAACGGGATTGCGTGAAGTTCCCTATGACGGATATGTAGCAGAACTTCACAAGGGTGAAATGGTGCTTACAGCCTACGAAGCAAAGCAGTATCAAAAGCAAGGCAGTTTTGCCAGCGGTGGCACACAATCAAACACAAATATAACAGTAAACAATTACAGCCCGAAAGCATTGAACGAAGCGGAGAGTGCCCGCCAATTCAAGAAAGCACAAAGGGAACTGGCTTTGGGGGTGGCGTAAATGGTAAGTTTGAGAAGTAAAGACGGGGCAAAAGAAATCATATTCGACAACGTTATTTATACGCTAAATGAAATTGATTTGGGAACGGCAGACGCAGAACTTTCCACGTTCAAGGGCGTAAACCAGGTAGGGGAATATTTGAACCATACCACAATAGGCACACGCTCTATATCAATAGTAGGCTATGTGTTCGCAGATAGTCAAGAGGAAATGCGGGTAAGGAAACGCGATTTGATAAAACTTGTAAATCCGCTTGATACGTTTGATTTAGTGGTAGATGGATACAGGCTTTCCTGTGTCGCGTCCGATACGGTTAGATTTGCGGTAGCACGCTATGAGAATAACAGTAAACTTTGTAAGTTTATGTTGAGTGCCGAAGCCGTCAATCCGTGTTTTGTTCCTCTTGATGAAACAACAATAAAAGTTGCTTTGTGGCGTGCGGTGTTCAAGTTCCCTCTTGTTTTACAGGCAAACGAACCTTTTATAGTTGGCGTGCGTGAACCGTCCAAAATTGCGAATATCCAGAATAGCGGCGATATAGAAACGGGAATGATTGTTGAGTTTGTAGCAAAGGGCGAGGTATCAAACCCATATCTATTGAATCTGAATACACGCGAACAAATCAAAATCAATAAGACGCTTTCAAAAGGCGAGGTTATAAGGGTAAATACCAACTACGGGAAAAAAACAGTGCTTGGCACGATAGACGGAGAAGAAACCAACTATTTTTCTTTCTTGGATTTAGACAGCACCTTTATTCAATTGGAAGTTGGGGAAAATGAGTTCCGATGGGGAGCAGACAGCAACGAAAGCAATTTAGAAGTAAATATCATGTTCAGCCCTAAGTATTTGGGGGTGTAAGCTATGGAGATAAAAATATTCAATAGCGAACTAACCTATTTGGGTGTGGTGGATGATTTTGAAAGTTTTACTTTCGTTTCAAAATACAATGCGTGCGGAAACTTCAAAATCAAGGGAATGTATACGCCACAGGCAAAGCAATATTTAGTGCTTGGGAATATTGTGTGTTTTGCTGGATTTGCGGGATTCATCCATTCAATTGAAATAGACATGGCAGACGGAGAAGAAAGCATAGTTGTAAACGGCTATGATATGTGCGGATACTTGGCCCGCCGTATCGTGTGGGATACAGTGAACTATAACGGCGGGTTAGAATCCTTTCTAAGAAAGCTGGTAGATGAAAACTGTATTTCTACGAGTGCGGCCCGCACCATTCCCTTTCTTTCTCTTGGTGCTGTATCGGGACTTACAGAAACGATTGAAAAGCAAGTGTCTTATATAAATCTTTTGGGAGTGCTGGAAGAAACGGCTTTGGCGTATGATGTGGGCTTTTCGGTAGACTTTTCACCAAAAGACAAAAAGCTGATTTTCAATGTCTATAAGGGAGCAGACAGGACAGCGGGAACGGCAAACCCTCTTATCTTCAATAGGGATTATGAAAATATCCTGTCTGAAACATATATCAACAGCACAAAGCAACTAAAGAACGTAGCTTTGGTTGGTGGAATGGGAGAGGGTGCCGCCCGTGCTTTCGTTTCTCTTGGTGATGCGGCAGGCTTGGAACGCTATGAAATGTTCGTAGACGCGAAAGATTTACAGCAATCCGATTTATCGGATACAGAGTATAAAGCCCAGCTTTCCCAGCGTGGAACGGAAAAATTAGCGGATTGCTATATTGTGGAGAGTTTCGAGGGTGAAGCAAATACAAACGCGGACATTACCTTTTCTCTTGGCGATAAGGTAAGCATTATTGACAAATCGCTCAATATCCGCTTGGATACACGAATTACAGCGATAGAAAAAATCATTGAAAGAAAAGGCACAACGACAAACCTTACTTTTGGCAATTGTGTGCCTACGATATATAAAAAAATGGGGGGTTATTGATGGCAGAAAGATATAGCTTTTTCAACGCCGAAGTAGATACTTCGGGCAACTATGACAGAACCTATCTGGCAGAGGATATAGCAAGTTATTTTGCTTCTTTTGTGGGAAATGGCGTATATGCCAATAGTGCCGATAATTTGAAGATTGTGCCGTCTGACGCAATGACAATTGCGGTAAAGGCGGGTAAAGGCTGGATAAATGGCTATTACTATGAAAACGATAGCGATTTAGAATTTTTGCTTGATAATGCGGACGGAGCAAAGGGAAGAATTGACAGCGTTGTTTTGCGTCTGGATTTGACAAACCGCTATTTGAGGATTTTTGTAAAGAAAGGTGCTTTGGCTACAAACCCGGTAGCACCAACGCTTACACGCAATGCGGATGTATATGAACTTCAATTGGCTACTATTTCTGTCCCTGCAGGAGCAACGGCGATAGCAGAAGCACAGATAACGGATACAAGATTTGATAGTGCGGTTTGCGGTATTGTGGCTGGTGTGATTGAACAGATTGACGCAACAAACCTTTTCAGCCAGTATGATGATGCTTTCAATACTTGGTTTGAGGGTGCGAAAGGAATTTTGAATTCAGACACGGCTACACAGCTTTCAAACAGAATTGATACAGTAGATGATGAGATTCAAAAGATTGTAGACGGCACTACACAGACAACGCCTATTGCCCATACGCATGATGATAGATATTACACAGAAACAGAGATGGACACAAAGCTGAATGGGAAAGAACCCGCTTTCACCAAGAACAATGCGTTCAATAAGAACTTCGGCACAGCGGCGGGAACTGTGTGCCAAGGCAATGACAGCAGGCTTTCTAATGCCCGTAGAGCGTCTAATATCACAATGTCGTTAGCAAGCGGCAATTTGTGGATTAGCTATTCATAAGGCGGTGAGCATATGGGGTTATTTTACAATAATACTGCTGTAAGCCAAGCCAGTAGCGTATTTATCAACAATCAATCCGCAAATAAGGTATATTACAACAACAACCTTGTATGGCAAAAACAGTTTTTCATCTACAACAATGGCACAATTGGAAACAATGGTAATATTTGGGTACATTGGAGTGCCTACCCGAACAACTATGAATTTAGCACAAATGAGAATGGGAAACTAATAGCCCGTGGTGGTTATGGTGATACACAGCTAAAAATTATAAGCGGCGGGTATGATGTCACGGGTTACAGTACACTTCATGTCGTGGGAAACTATGAATTGAATATAGCAAACTACGGTGAGGATTGGTTTGGGCTTTCCAGCGTTGCGAATGATTATAACCCAAATATTTGTAACCAATATATGAAAATAGGTGATACAGCAAAAAGCTTTCATCTTCAAATCCCGTTCAGTTATAGCGGTACGGCATATTTCAACTGGCGATTCCTGACATTCCACAAGATGTATATTTCACAAATCTATCTTATATAAGGGGGCTATACAATGCTAAAAATCAAACTTGCGAATAATAACGAATATGAGGTATTGGAAAATACCGCAATCTATCCCAGCTATGGAGCGGGCAGAAACAAGATGGAAATTCACATGGATGTGGATTCTATGACGGTGGAAGAATTTGAGGGGCTTTTCACCGAAGCCAATACCGCAGAAATTCACCTGTTGAACGGTGAAAGCGATATGGCATACTTCGACTATTCAATTATTGCTTCTGTTGGGAAAAAGCGTGTTTCGGCTACTTCTACTTCAACGGGTGAGGTTGTTTCCGCTCTTGAATTGGTAGTGGAGCTGGAACAGCTTACATACATTGAGAAGCAGTTGAAAGCACTTGGTATCCAATTCTAAGGGGGATTTGCCATGATGGAAATAGGGGAGTTTATTTCTACTCTTGGCTTTCCCATTGCGTGCGTGGTGGCTTGTGCCTATTACATTATGGTAATCAACAAGCAATCAAGAGAAGATACCAAGGCACGCGAGGAACGGATGTATAGCCAGCTTGATAAGTTTTCGGATTCTCTGGACAATTTCAACGCCACTTTGGTTAGAATTGACACAAGATTAGCGGCGGTAGAAAAGAAGCTGGATGAATAATTTTTTTGTTCAAAACACACAAAAAATTGCAAAAAGCTATTGACTTTTTCTAAAAGGTAGGTTATGCTAGAATACAGAATCTACCCCAACCTACTTTCTGCCCAAAACCCAACCTACTGCTAATAAAAATGCCGAAAAATGGCTTGAAATAAGGCCAAAAAATGCGGGCATCCGAAATTATTAGCACCCACCTGCCATTTCGGTAGGTTTTGGTGTGGCGCAGACGGCAGGGCAGGTTACTGATTGAAAACAGGAAAGGGCGCGTGCTGAAAAGCACGCGCCCTTTTTGCCGCTAAGGTTCGGGTTCAGTAACCTAGCTCCTGGCCCACGAGGATGACCTTGATGCGGCCCGGCACGCGCTGGTAGCGGTGCAGCACGTATGTGCAGCAGATGCGGCCGGGGCTTTGGCAGTTTTCGCACTGGCCTGTAACGGCGCAGGGCGTTTTGCAGGAAAGGCGTTTGGCATTTGCCGGCGCGGCAACGGCCTTGACACGGGCGTCGGCGGCGGCAAGGTCTTTCACGATTTTGTTGGAGCCCACCACGAGGATAACACTGGCGGGGCCGAAGGTAATGGCGGCCACACGGTTGGCGTTGCCGTCCACGTTCAAAACTTCGCCCGCCTCGGTGACGGCGTTGGCAGAGGCAAAATAGCAGTCGGCGGAAAAGATCTGCCGGTAGATCTTCCCAATGTCCTCCGGCGTCAGGCCGGGAGCGCCACGGTCAAGAAAATGGTATGCGCCGCTTCGCAGCAGATCCATCACGCCGCATTCCTCCAGCGTCATGCTGCCGCCCGCGCCAACGGTCGCGCCTTCCGCCAACAGCGTTTTGACAAGAGGCACCACTTCGTCGGCCGTTTTGACGCAATAGGCCTCCATGTTGTTTTTTCGCAGCGCGGCGGCAGTGCGCTCCATGCGCTGCGCAACCACATAAGCAAGAGCTTCGTTCATCCTATCCCATCCTTTCCGTCTGAGCCGCCCGGCGGGCGGCGGGTACACTATCAGTATAGCACGCCGCCGCACCGCGCGCCACAAAAAACGCCGCCGTCCGGATGGGGATCGACCCGGACAGCGGCGTTTTCGGTTATTCTGCCGCAAGCTGTGCCAGCAGAGGCAAAAGCTGCGCCAGCGCGTCGATGACAGGTGCGCCCGTTGCGGCCAGCACTTCCCGTGGCTGGTGCCCGCCCGAAAACAGCACGCAGCGTACGCCCAGCGCACGGGCCACTTCAAAATCATGCTCGCTGTCGCCGACCATCATGATGCGGGCCGGATCCGCGCCGCTTTCCCGCAGCCAGCGCAGGCCCACTTCCGTTTTGCTTTTGGCATAGATGTCCGACAGGCCCAGCAGCGTGTCGAAACGGGAACGCAGGCCGAAATGCTCCACCTGCTGCTGCAGATTCTCCCGTTTGGAGGCGGAGAGCATCACTTGGCGCATGCCCTGCGCACGCAGCGCGTCCAGCACGGCGCAGGCATCCGGCTGCAGTGGACAGCCAAGGCTGCGGGGCGTGTACAGCCGCATGTATTCATCCGCAAGTGCGGCGAACGGATGACGGGAAAAATCGAACCCCGCCCGGCGGTAATAGGTCTCGATGGGAAAGCAGAAGACCTGCCGGTAGGCTTCCATGCTGCCCACGGGCGCATAACCGTGGCGGGCAAGCATCGTGTTCAAAAGCTCGCAGCACAGCGCGGCGTCATCCAGCAGCGTGCCGTTCCAATCCCACAGGACCGTGTCGAAAACAGGCATGGTCTCACTCCTTGGTCGGTAAAAATGCGAAACAGCCGCGGGCCGTCGGTTCGGCCATACGGGCCGACAGGATAAGCTTTTGTCGCGGAACAAGCGGAAAAAACCGTTCAATCCCGGAACCACGCCCGCAGCGCGGGCGTTTTTTCAATGATGCGCACCAGCGGCAGGCCCAGCGCGAAGCAGGAGAAGAGCTGCCCCAGCGCAACACCGCCGGCCTGAAGCAAAAAGCCCGCAAAGGTGCGCGGGCCGAACGCCCACGCAAGCTCTGCGCCCACGACAACGGCGTTGATGAGCACAGGCGGCACAGCCGCGGCCACGGGCAGGCCCCTGAGGCGCACATGGGCAAGGCGGCGCGTACACAGCGCGGCAGTGAGCGTGGCGGCGGTACCGAATACGATGTCCAGCGCGCCCAGCACGTTTGCCCCGGTAAACACGCCCACAAGGTTCGTGAGGAAACAGCCCAGCGTGACGCCCACAACGGCGTCCGGCACAAGCACGGGCAGCAGCGTGAAGGCCTCGCTCACACGGGCCTGTACGGCGCCAAAGGCGATGGGGGCGAGCACGAGGCTCACAGCGGTGTAGAGCGACGCAATGAGCGCGCAGCGGACGATGGTTCTGGTTTTTGTTTTTTTCATGGTACAGTTTTCCTTAGCGGCAGTATTTTACCCCACCGGTGCCGCCGGGCCGGAGGGGTGGTCCGCGCAAAAGCGCGGCGGGCACAAAATCCCACGGAAGGCACAGCCTTCTAAGTTGCCCGTCAGGCTGTTTCGCGCCTGTAAAAGCGCGGCGCAAAACGGCCTGCTGTGCGGCGCAGGGCCGCAACGCATAGTATAGCACAAACCTGCGCGCTGTGCTATAATTATTTCCAAATATGTGCCCGAAAAAGGGCATGCGAAGGGCGGCGCGGTTTGGCGCGGTCCGGGGAGGGCAAGAGATTATGAAGAGGAAAGCATTGCGGGCGGCGTTTCCCCACACGCTGCCCGTGCTGACGGGCTATGCGTTTTTGGGGCTGGCGTACGGCATTTTGATGCAGAGCGCGGGGTTCCCGTTCTGGTATCCGGCGCTCATCAGCCTGGTGGTATACGCGGGCAGCATGCAGTATGCGGCAGTGCCTCTGCTGGGTGCGGCATTCGACCCTGCGGGCGCGTTTTTTCTGACGCTGATGGTAAACGCGCGGCACCTGTTCTACGGCGTATCCATGCTGGAGCCGTACCGTGCCGCGGGAAAGAAAACGCCGTATCTGGTATTTGCAATGTCGGACGAGACGTTCTCCGTCAATGTGTCCGCCTGCCCGCCCGAAGGCGTGGACCGCGGCTGGTTCATGTTCTGGGTGTCCCTGCTGGACCAATTTTACTGGGTGGCGGCGTCCGCGCTGGGCGGGCTGCTGGGCCGCGTGCTCACTGTCAGTACAAAGGGCATTGAGTTTGTGATGACGGCGCTTTTCGTTACCATTTTTACAGGCCAGTGGATGGAAGACAGAGAGCACCGCCCGGCGCTGGTGGGACTGGGCGCATCGGTGCTGTGCCTCGCGTTGTTCGGGGCGGGGAATTTTATTCTGCCCGCGATGGCGCTTATTGTATTGCTGCTGCTTGTAATGCGGCCCGCACTGGACAAAAAGGGGGCGGTACGATGACGACGGCACAAAGCCTGATCACCATTGGGATAATCGCGCTGGGTACAGTGTTCACACGTTTTCTGCCGTTTTGGCTGTTTCCCAAGGGGAAACCGGCGCCGCGCATCGTGGCATATCTGGGAAAGGTGCTGCCCTGTGCTGTGATGGGCCTGTTGGTGGTGTACTGTTTGAAGGATGTGCAGCCGGCGGCCGCGCCCTACGGCCTGCCGGAGCTGATCGCCGTGGCGGCGACGGCGGGCCTGCATGTTTGGAAAAAGAACACGCTTTTGAGCGTGGGCGTGGGTACGGTACTGTACATGCTGCTGGTGCAGCTTGTGTTTGTTTGAAAGCTGCGGAACGAACGCTGCTTTGCATCAGAAATGTTTTCCTTCGCAAAGCAAGCGGCGCTTCAATTCCGCCTGTGCTTTCCGGGCGGCGGAAAAACGGCGCCGCGCGGTTGAAGCATGCATATAAAACGCGCCCCGGTATCGCTTTTCAGCCGTACCGGGGCGCGTTTTTTCTTCTTTTCAGGTGAACAGGGAATTGCCTTTGCACAGGCGGACGGCCTTATTTCCGCCTGTCGTACTGGGGCTTTTTCTTCTTTTTCTTGACGGAAAAACCGAAATCGCCGATTTTTTTGCCCAGTGCAAAATATTCGCCGTGGGCATATGTGCACAGGCCCGCCTTGGCCAAGCGCAGCCTGCCCTTTTCGTCCAGAAGCTCCTCGTCCACGTTCACGGCAACGATGTCCGCAATGAACATATCATGGGAGCCGCCCAGCTTTACAATGTCTGTCACGCGGCATTCCAGGTTCACGGGGCTTTCGCCCACCAACGGGCAGGAAACCTGCGAAGCGGCAAGCGCAGTAAGGTGCATGGCTTCGAATTTGCTTTCGTCCCGCCCGCTTCGGACGCCGCAATAGTCGATGGCGCGCACCAGCGCGGCGGTGGGCAGGTTGATCACGAATTCCCGGCTTTCCGTTATGAGGCCGTGGCTGTACCGCTCCGGCCGCACGGAGATATAGGTTTTGGGCGGCTGTGACTGCAGCATGCCCGTCCACGCCACCGTCAGCACGTTCGGCGCCTCCAGCGTACCGCAGCTTACCAGCGCGGGCGGCACGGGCGCGACGAGCGCCGAGCCTTTCCAGACCTGCTTGCTCATGGCTTCTCCTTTTCAAACGTCGTCTCGCTGATGATGAAGCGTGGACGCGCTTTTGTTTCGTTGTAGATCTTGCCCACATATTCCCCGATGACGCCGATTCCCAGCAGCTGCACGCCGCCCAGGAAGTAAATGGCGCAGATCATGCTTGTCCAGCCCGTTACCGTAAAGCCCACCAGCTTTGTGATGAGCGTGACGATGATGGCGACAAAGCTGACGGCGCTGACCAGCATGCCCGCCAGTGTGATGAGGCGCAGCGGCTTTACCGAAAGGCTGGTGATGCCGTCGAAGGCAAAGGCAAGCATTTTCTTCAGCGGGTAATGGCTTTCACCCGCAATGCGTTCGGCGCGCTCGTAGTATACGCTGGAGCAGCGGTAGCCCACCAGCGGCACAAGGCCACGCAGGAACAGGTTCACTTCCCGGAACTCGGCCAGGCCCTCCAGCGCGCGTTTGCTCAGCAGACGGTAATCGGCGTGATTGAACACCACATCCGCTCCCAGCGCCTTCATCACTTTGTAAAAACCCTCGGCGGTGGTTCGTTTGAACCAGGTGTCCGTCTCGCGCTTGGAGCGCACGCCGTACACCACGTCCATGCCCGCCAAGTATTCGTCGATCATCGCGTCCATGGCGTTGATGTCGTCCTGGCCGTCGCAGTCGATGGAAATGGTCACGTCGGCCAGGTCCTTGGCGGTCATCAGGCCCGCCAGCAGAGCGTTCTGATGGCCGCGGTTGCGGGAAAGGCAGACGCCCCTGTAATGCTCGTCCGCTTCAGCCAGGCTTCGGATGATGTCCCAGGTCTTATCCTTGGAACCGTCGTTGACGAACAGTATGCGGCTTTTGTCCGATATCTTGCCCGCTGCGGCAAGGTCTTTGATTTTTTTCAGGAACATGCCACTGGTCAGGGGCAGCACGGCCTCTTCATTGTAACAGGGAATCACGATATACAGGATGGGGTTTCCCATTGGGACGTTCTCCTTTTATGTTCTTATGGGGCGCGGACGCTTGTCCATCCGGAAAAAAGGATGGTTCAGCGGCGTTTTTCACCCTGGTATACGATGGCCACGGCATTGGGGCCTGTGTTCGTGGCGACGGCCGCTCCCAGCAGGAAAGTGGTGGCCGGCGCATAACCGAATTCTTTTTTGCACATCTTGGCCAGCATTTTGGCGTTGCCATCGTCCGTTGCGCCGATGAGATAAGGCGTGCCCTCTGCCATCCGTTTTTTGGTCTGGACGATGAGCCCGGGCATCACGGCGCTGTCGCCGCGCACTTTGGCGATGGTGGAGGTGGTGTCGTCCACCATATGGATGATGGGGCGCAGGCCGAGCAGCTCGCCGGCGAATGCGGCTGCCGCAGAGACACGGCCGCTCTTTTTTACAAAACGCAGCGTATACATGGAGAGCATGATCTCCATACGCGCCAGCTGGTCCTCCAGATATTCCACGACGCTTTTTACGTCCGCGCCCGCCTGCAGCTTGCGCGCGGCCTCGCATACGTGCCAGCCGTATGTCATGGAATAGGTGTGGCTGTCCACCACATGCACGTTCATCGTGCAGCCGGGGCGTTCGTCGCGCAGGCTCTCGGCGGCCATGCAGGCCGCGTTGTAGGTGTTGGAACCGGCCGAATTGATGGACACGAAGATCACATCCGTATAGCCTTCGTCGGCATACGCGCAAAACTTTTCCAAAAAGCGCAGCATCGTGATCTGCGATGTTTTGGGGATGCCTTCGGCTTTGGTGAGCATCTCGTAATATTGTTCGTTGGTGAAATCCACGCGTTCGGTATAGCTCTGCCCGTCCACCACGATGCTGAACGGGAGGATATCAATGCCGTATTTTTCTTCCAGCTCGCGTGGGATGTCGCTGGCGGAATCCGTCAAAACAGCTGTTTTACTCACTTGTTCACTTCCATTCATATCCACGCAGGCGCCCGGTGTCGAGCAGACCCGCAAAATCACGCTGGCGCAGGGCCTCGTATACGCCCACAGCCACCGTGTTTGACAAATTCAGGCTGCGTGCGTCCGGGATCATCGGAAGGCGCACGCAGGCTTCCTGGTTTTCTACCAATAATGCTTCGGGCAGGCCCGCGTCTTCGCGCCCGAATACAAGGTACGCGCCGTCGGGATAGGCGACGTCTGTGTAGCGCTGCGGTGCCTTTGTGGTGAAATAGTAAAACGGACCTTCATTGCGGGCAAAAAAATCCGTCAGCCCTTCATAATATGTTATATCAAGCAGGTGCCAGTAGTCAAGGCCGGCACGTTTGAGCTTTTTGTCATCCACGGTAAAGCCCATGGGCCCCACAAGGTGCAGCCGCGCGCCCGTGGCCGCGCAGGTGCGGGAGATGTTGCCGGTGTTTTGGGGGATCTGCGGCTCCACCAGCACGATATTCAACGGTTTCATGGGTGAGATTGCGCTCCTTCTGTCTGGTGTTTTTACAGCGGAAAAACAGCGTCCGTACAGGGCTGTGCAGGCGTTTCGGCCCAGTGGGAAAGCGTTCCGAGAAGCGGCTCGAACCGCACGCCGAAGCGGGGATCCGCTCCGGCGTGAAGGGTCTGTTCAGCCGCCAGCGCCACAAAACGCGCGGCGAGACGGATGGCGGCGGCTTCGGAAAAGCCACGCAGCAGCCCGCCGGTGAGCACGGCGGCAAACAGATCACCCGTGCCGGGATAATCTTGGGGTACGGGGGAATAGGGCAGGAAAACGGGCGCCCTGCCGCGCACAGCGCACACGTTGCCCCGCTGTCCGTCCGAAAGAGCGCCGCCGGTTACCACGGCGCAGCGCAGCGTGGGAAAGCGCTGCAGCAAAAGGGATGCATGGCGGGCGGCGTGCGTCCCGTCCGCCGCCGGGCCGGGAAGCTCCTCCAGAAGGAGCGCGGCTTCTGTTGCATTTGGGACGATCACATCCGCCTGTCCGCACAGTTGTGCGACGGCGGCGCGTATTTCAGGCGTCATGGAGGCGTAGGGCCTGCCGTGGTCCGCCATCACAGGATCCACCAGCTTCAGCGCCGCCGGAGCCTGGCGGAAGGCCTGTTCCACCAGCGCCACCTGTGCGGCGCCGGCAAGATAGCCGCTGTATACACAGTCAAATGCAAGGCCCAGCTGCGCATAGTGTGCCAGTGCGGCGGAAATAAATCCGCTCTCATCTGTGCGCGCAGGCCTGCCAAGCCCTCCGGTGTGGGTGGAGAGCAGAGCCGTGGGCAGCGCGCAGGGCTGCACGCCCATGGCGGCCAGAGCGGGCAGCACAACGGCCAGGCTGCACCGTCCCACACAGGAGAGATCCTGTATGCACAGAACGGTATGCTGTTTTTGCATGCGGGCCCTCCTTTCCTCCGGGCCGCACAGACGGCGGCCTGCGGTTATTCTTTAGTATAGCATATTTTTTGCCGGAATAAGAGGGGGTTTTATGAACAAGTGGAAAAATTTGCCCCCGCATTTTGGCGCACCGGCGGGCATACTAGCAATAAAGCGGCACAAGCCGCGGCAATGCATACAAAAGATAATAAAACGAGGAGGATAAATATGCGCAAAAATACAGAGAGTATGATGAAGGGCGCGGCCTTAGGGCTGCTGGCCGGCGGCGCGGTAGGCGCGGCGGGCGCGTATGTGGCTCAGAAAAACCCGAAGGAAATGAAAAAGATGATGAAAAAGGCGGGCGCCAGCGCGGAGCGGGCGATGGAAACCATCGACCGCATGCTGAACAGCCACTGAGCGACTGAAACATTCGGCAAAACCGGGCCGCGGCGCATGCTGCTGCCCGGTGCTTTATTATGTGGAAATTCTGCCGTAAAAATCAAACCGCCTCATTGCATGTCCGGCTCCGATACGGTATGCTGAGGGCATAGGAGGTGGTTTCGCAATGGCGAACGAGGATAAGAAAGATTTCAACGCGATGCTGCACAGGGCCACGGATATGCCCAGGATACAGTTGGTGACGGACGCGGCCACAGTGCAAAAATACGGCGGAGCACGGATGTACTTTGCCCCGGCGGCGGATTATGACGCGGTAATGAAGAGGGTGCCTTTCGGAAAAGTACTCACGGTAGGGAAGATCCGGGAATATTTCGCCCGGAAAAACGGCGCTGATTTTACCGACCCCATCACTGCGGGCATTTTTGTATCCATTTCGGCATGGGCCAGCGCACAGCGGCAGACGGACGAAACGCCTTACTGGCGCACGCTGAAAGCGGACGGCGAGCTGAACGCAAAATATCCGGGCGGCGCGGAGGCCCAACGTGCGCGTCTGGAGGCGGAGGGGCACACCGTCATCCGGCGGGGCCGCACGAATATCCGCTATTATGTGCAGGATTATGAGGACGCGTTGTTTGAGCTGGAATAGAAAAAGCGCCCTGCGCGCCCAATGGCGCGCAGGGCGTCAGACTGTCGAAAAAAGCAAAGAAGTA
>ENA-UOJP01000793-UOJP01000793.1-human-gut-metagenome-genome-assembly--contig:-C102-NODE-793-length-50230-cov-14.305929_pt1 | contig 50230 bp, 52 predicted proteins | sample MGYA00242353_ERZ723900 | MGnify/ENA metagenome assembly ERZ723900 | reverse complement strand
TAGGCGGCCCTTATAGGGCCTGTGCAAACCACCAGTTCAACTGGTGGTTATGATTTGTTTCAATTTTTAATCAAGGAAGGAAGTTTTAACGATGAAAACATATTTCACGGATTCACCTTTGGAAAAACAGATGATGAGGATACCTCGTCAGCCAAAGAGAAACTATTCAAATTTTGTGAAAAAATCATTCAGAAACCAAAGCCATAAAACGATCTTCGAAAGAGAGATTCAACACTATCAAATACAGGGATATGTTCTCTCAAACAGATTTACCGCTGCCCTGTATATTCTGTCGGCAGATTTCTTTCTCTGGAAATCGGCTAAATATCATATCAAGCCGAACTACATCGACTTTGATGAGATCGACATCAAGGGCGCAGAACCACGGTCATATACCATGTATAAAGCAGCCAAGGATATCGTATACAGAACAACAACGGTCGCCCTTTCGGATATGATCGAAAAAAGTGTGACCGATAACGAGCTCTTTATGGTACTGCTCATTGCCATGTATATCTCAAGATACGGGATAGCCTGTATCGAAGCAGATAAAAGATAGGATTATTACGCAGGCTTTAAATACGGACGGAAAGGAGTAAGAAAAGTAAACAAAGCCGGCGATGAATTTTATAGTTTAAGGAGTGATGTTCATTTGAACGAATTTGACAGACTGCATCGGATAGCAAAAGACTTGAAAAAAAGCTATCCGAGAGGAACAAGGATCATGCTGCTCGGTATGGGAGATGATCCCAGACCGATGGAGAGCGGCACAAGAGGCACGGTGCGGTTCGTGGATGATCTGGCGACCGTACACTGTGACTTTGATAACGGCCGTTCCCTCGGTCTTGCCTACGGTGAGGACAGATACAGAAAGCTCACCGAACAGGAATTGGCAGAAGAAGAAAACGACAATATCTGCGAGGAAGAAACAACAGAGCAGATCATGGGAATGTGAGGTGATATGAAAAACAACCACATGGGCAGTGATGCCGTATGTCTATCAAATATCTGGATATGTATTCAGGGATCGGCGGATTCCGCTCGGCGCTCGACGCGCTCGGCGGATTTGAATGCGTTGGTTTCTGCGAGATAGATCCATACGCCAAAAGAGCCTATGAAACACTTTACGATACGAAAGGAGAGAGGTACTTTGAAGATGCAAGAAATATCGACCCCGACGACCTACCCGATATCGATCTTATCTGCGCCGGATTCCCTTGCCAGAGTTTTTCCATTGCCGGAAAACAGCGGGGATTTGACGACACAAGAGGAACGCTCTTCTTTGAAGTTGCCAGAATTGCAGCCGCTAAAAGACCTGCGCTTCTATTCCTTGAGAATGTCCGAAACCTTTTATCGCATGACAAAGGACGGACATTTGAAACCATCCTCGAAGTCTTGGATGACATCGGGTATGATGTCTCATGGACGGTGCTTAATAGCGCGAATTTCGGCGTCCCCCAATCCCGAAATCGAGTGTTCATTACAGGATTTCTTAGAGGACGATGTGCAGGGGAAATATTTGCTTTCAGCCAAACAAATCCGAAAACTCTTGAGCAAAGACTGCCCGGTCGCGAAGGTAACAGAGTATACGCCGCAGACGGACTTGCCATCACACAGACAAGCTCAGCCGGAGGTTTTGCAGGACGAACAGGGCTCTATGTAATCCCGATCAAGTCAAAGACGAAAAGCGGATACCAACTTGCGCTGCCGTATGACAGCATAGATACAGCCTATGCGGATATGAACTCCAGACGAGGGCGTGTAGGCGCGGAGCTTGCCCATACACTGACTACGAGCAGTACGCAGGCGGTCTATCTGATTGATATGAACGAAAGCCCGAAACTGACCGAACTGGCAAGGTGCATTACGGCAAGGCAAGATTCAGGGATCAGCAAACGAAAAGCCGAACATTCCGGAGTACTGGTTATCGTGAAAGAAGTGACGCCGGATGAAATTAAAGAATTAAACGGTATAAAGGCAGAAGAAAGCAACACAGATAAAACAGTTGGACTTCTCATTCTTTCCAATGAGGAAGGTCATCAGTTTATCGGATATATCCGCAAACTCACGCCGAGGGAATGCTGGAGGCTGCAGGGCTTTACCGATGCACAATTTGATAAAGTGAAAGCGGTCGGGATATCTGATTCGCAGTTATACAAAATGGCAGGAAACGCAGTGACCGTTCCTGCCGTTTTCGCTGTTGCGAGAGAATTAAAACGAATTTTTTACGGAGGTGGTAATTGATGCCGAACTGGGTACAGAACAACCTGAAATTGAACGCAAGCGATGAAGAAATGCAAAATATCCTTGAAGCGATCCGGGACGATGAAAAAGGTATCGGCTCGATAGACTTCAACAAGATAACGCCAATGCCGGAATCGCTCAAAATAGAGAGCGGTTCCAATACGGATAAGGGCCTGCGGATGGTGAAAGCGTTTCTGGAAAGCCTTCCCGAAGATATAGCGAATCAGGAAGGTTTCTATGATGAAATCATTGAATATCTGCATGACAGAGGGAAAGATCTGTCGGAAGAAGATAAAAAGATATGGGAACTCGGCGTAAAAGCCGTGGACAATATCAACCGCTATGACGCACCCACATGGTATGAATGGGCGAATAAAAACTGGGGCACAAAGTGGAACGCCTGCCATTGTTCATACAACAAAGAGGACAAGACACTGAATTTTCAAACGGCACAGAGGGCTCCCCTTCCCGTTATACTCAAACTATCCGCAGCGGCGCCCGGTGTTCAGATGAATCTGGAATTTGCCGATGAGGATATCGGGCACAACTGCGGCAGGGTGGTATTCAAGAACGGGGATATAAAGGAGGTGTATAAGCCAGAGGAAGGCAGAGAGGCTTTCGAGTTTTCGGCAGAGGTCTGGAACTATGATCTCAGCGATCTGAGCCTTCATTTGAATATCCCCGGCACCAAGTATGTGTATACGGCTGCGGAAGACTATGAACTGATTGAACTGTTCGGAAAACCCGCCCTGTTCACGAGTGAACGGCTGACGCCCGAAGATGTGCCGAGTGGTCTCAATCTCTATCATTTAAGGCGCGCAGACGAGGATGACAGATTCGCATCCATTGAACCCGAAGTCGGGGTAAACCACGGCGGCTCCGTTTTGACGGACGAACCACTTGATCTTGGTGAAAAGGGAACTATCGAGTTCACGGACAAGACCGAACCGAACTTTATCGGACAGGACATAGCAATAGATGATTATGTCACCGAAAACTATTCCATCGATGAAGCAGAAGAACAAGCAGGAGGTATGAACTTATGCCAGTAAAAGAAATCAGTATAGACGAACTGCGCCGGATGAACGGCAAAGACGGGCTCGTCCTTCAGGGCTGCGGCGGCGATCTTCAGGAGTGGCTGGACGGCATCAATGATCTGCTCACGACTGAAGGCGTGCTGCTGAACGGTTCGAAATTCGATACGATCTATTCCTTTCAGGTCGGCGACCACACCGATCTGCTGTTCCCGTTTGACAATGTGGAACTGAACATCGGCAAGTTCGCCATGTGGCGGCTCCAGACGCATAATACATTCTCCGGCACATGGCTGTCCGATCTTGTACCGAATGAACTCGGCGGCTTTTTAAGCGAAGAAAAGGCAGAAGAAAAAGTAAAGCCCGACTGTGAACTGATCGGTCAGGACGGCAATATCTTTAACCTTCTGGGTATCGCATCAAGAACGCTTAAGCGAAACGGCATGAGCGATGAGGCAAAGGAAATGGTCGAGCGCATCACAAACGGCTCTGTAAACTATTACGAAGCTCTTAACATCATCGGCGAATATGTAAACATCACCGGACCGAGCGAAGATGAGAACTGCGGATTTGAGCAGTCTATGTGAGGTGATAAAATGTCAGCATTGTGGTTTATCGCCGGTTTCTTTATCGGCTCGATCTTTACGGTTTTCACAATGTGCCTTGCAATGGCGGCTAAACAGGCGGACAGAGCAATGGGCATTGATGAGTAAATAACGAAATATATATACGAGGTGTTTTTGCGTGTATAGGATGCACACAAAAGCGCCTCTTTTTTTGTTTGTTTCGGCATCTTGATACACGCAGGTCACCTCAAAACGGAGGTGATACGATCAACAGTTTTTTATCATGGATAGGGGGAAAGAAAGCGCTTCGGGATGAGATACTCATCCGCTTCCCCGTTTCGTATACCCGATATATCGAAGTGTTCGGCGGCGGGGGATGGGTGCTCTTTCACAAACTGCCCGGCAGGGACTTTGAAGTCTACAACGACTTTAACGGCCTGCTCACGAATCTGTATCAGTGCGTAAGGGACAATCCTGACGAACTGAAAAACGAACTCAGGTATATGCTCAACTCACGCCGTGATTTTCTGCATATCAAAGAGGTATTGCAATCGCAAAACGACCTCACGGATGTAAAGAAAGCGGCATACTTTTACGCGCTTGTAAGATACAGTTACGGTTCGGGCGCCGAGGACTTCGCCTGTCAGCCCCATTCCATATGGAATGACTTTCCGCTGATCGACGCGGCAAGCGCAAGGCTTCAGAAAGTGGTTGTCGAAAACAAGGACTTTGAGAAACTCATCACACAGTATGACAGGGATGAATCCTTCTTCTACTGTGACCCGCCTTACTACAAAACAGAAAACTACTACATGGGCGGCGGTTTCGGCAGAGCCGATCACAAACGGCTTGCCGATCTGTTGTGCGGTATCAAAGGCAAATTCCTGCTTTCGTACAACGACTGCGAGGAGATCAGGGAACTGTATGACAGACCCGGTATCCTCATTGAGGGCATATCAAGGCTTTCCAACCTTGCGCAGAGATATGAGAACGGGAAAGAATATCCCGAACTCTTCATATCCAATTACGACACAAGCGAGTTCTTAAACTCGTGCGTGCAGCTCTCTTTATTCAAAAATTACACAGACCAACTTATTGGAGAAAGGAAGATCATCCATGACAGACTCAATTAGAACTTTAGAAATACCGATACCCGAAGACGCGATGGAACTGCTTGGCTTTACCGAAGACGGCATCTTTCAGGCGGATATTACCGAGGGCAAACTCGTCCTTACGCAGAAAAAGAAAGGCGTATGCGTTTTCAGCGAGGACGATGAGGACAAACTTGACTGCGATGAGTGCAGATATTCCTGCCCCCACTGCGGCGAATGCAACGCGCCGCAGTTCTACAAATTCTTCGGCGATTTAATCGAGGAACAGGAGGCGGAAAACGATGACTAAGTTACTGCGCATCCTCGGCAAAAGAGGCCGAATAACGATTCCGTTTGAGATCCGCAAAGCAGTGGGTTTCCGATACAACGATGTGCTCTCGTTCACACAATCAGACTGCAACACGGTCATCGTCAAGCGTGAGGTGCTCTGTGATGAGAACTGTCCGTACCACGATACCGAACTGCTCGACTCCGAGCCGATGTCCGTCACGGATTTCCTTGATGAACTCAGCGATGAGGAACAGCGTGAAGCGCTGATTCACCTTTCGGTAAAGTGGGCGGAAAAAGAAGGTGCCGCCCGTGTCTGAGCATACCCAACTGTATATGCAGTCGCTTGAAAACGCAAGACACTGCAACGAGGTGGAACTCTGGCGTGCGAGCCACAAGGCGAATATGGAATGCGCGAGAGCGATAGAAGACGCGATCAATAAAGGATTTAACAACAATCATTTATCGCACGATTGCGCAAGATCGGTCATAGATGAGTACGGTTTTGACAGGGTCAACTTTCTTCTTCGCCTTACCCTCAAACACGCGCAGCAAGACGGCAGATATTCCGAAGAAAACAAAGCGTGGGGACGGAACTTCGCAGTGCCTTCCAGCAATGACAGAACGGAATATCTGATCAATTCTCATCCTGTTCTGCTTAACGGCTTTATCGATGAGGCAAGAGAGGAGTGGAACAAACTCGGCTTGTGGGACAGTTCGCACTGCGAGGACATGAGCGGAGTAGATTTGACCAACAAGATACTCGTTATCAAGCCGGACAGGCTGAAAGACGAATACAAGACGCCCGATGACCAGCTCTTTTACGCAACATCAGGATTCGGTTGTGATCCGAACGCAAGAGGGCGTTCCGTCTTCGGTCGCTTTGCCAAAGATGACGAGAACTACTCATGGTGGCGGACGGACATCCTCGGCATACTGAAAGACGAATTTATTCCCGACTGGGTGAAGGAAAAGTATGATCTTAAGGAAGACAATGTGCCGTCCGAGGACTGCGGTATGGAAATGAGGTGATAAGATGAGGATCAGGATATATCAGATCAACGGCTCTTCGGAAAGTGCAAACCGATATATGGACTATGACTATGCCATGGAGCACGGCGGGATCGATGAGAGCGAATACAAGAATGTCTTTTACGGCGATGTGGAAGCGAAAGACCTTGAAGATATCTATCAGCTCTTCAACTCCAAGCGTGTGCCAACGCATCAGGGCCACAGCCTTTCCGTATCAGATATTATTCAAGTATTGGAAAGCGATGATGAAAGGCTGAATAATAAATGTTTCTTCTGCGATGCTGTCGGATTTAAAACGGTTGATTTCGATACGAGCAGATGTCAGGAAATGGACGGATTGCGCTGTATTTATCTCACGCCCGGAAACAAGCCGCTTGATCTCAAACTGAAAGTCGACGAGTATGAGACTTTAAAGGACGCCGTGCAGGGATTCGTTGAGATCACCTATCCCTTTGATGATACAGTCGCCGTGGTCGGAAACGAGGAAGCGAAACTCGAAGGTATGAAAGGCAATTTCCGCATCGGCAGCAGCATCTACGCCGGTCCCGTCCTCATTGTGGGCGACAACGGCGGTGAGGATTTCACTTCGCTGACGCCGAAACAGGTCGAGCGATACACGAAACGGTTTGCGGAGCCGGAAGAAATATCGACTGAAGAAGCCCAGACCGATATGGGTATCACATTTATGGGCTTTAATATATAACGGAGGTAAAAATATCTATGAGGATAACAGCCAAAATACACGAAATATTTAACAACGAAAAGAGCAATGTCAAGGCAACGGCGTCCGCCGCTTTCGGCGGTCAGTTTGCCGTGCATGGATTCACCGTTATGAACGGAAAGAACGGCTTGTTTGTCAATATGCCGTCCAAGATGAACGATGAGGGCGAATATGTATCGACTTTCCATCCGATCACGAAGGACGCAAGGACGCAGCTCAACAACACGATCCTTGCGGCATACGAACAGGCGCTCACGGAATCCCAGACGCAGTCCGATGAACCGTCCGAAGACGAAGAAGAGTCCGAAGATGAGGACTTTGAGGAAATAACGGACGATCAGGAAATGGGGATGTAAAAAAAGTCTGGACTTTGCGCGAAACTTCTGATACTGTGGGATCAGGAGGTAAAATCTTATGAAACACAAGTTAATATATCTTATCCTGTCCGTTATGTTTATCGTCAGCATTGTTACAGGCTGTTCGGCACAAGCTGTCAGCGAGAACGGCACGACCGAAAGCACCGCGGTATCGGATGAAAGCGCAGTGACAGACGAAAGCAACGCCGCTCAGTCTGAAACGGGATCGAGCGTACCAAATGATGACGGGGATCAGCAGACCCCGTCAGGAACTTCGGGATCAGGACAGAAAGAGGAAACTACGACTGCGAAACAGGCAGGCGTGAAAACCTCTCCGACTGAGCCGAGAAGAAACGGTACGACAGCAACGACCAAGAAACCAGCCACCACAAAGAAACCTACAACAACAAAAAAGCCGACAACTACGAAGAAAAACAAACTTACAAAAAGTGATATAGATTGGGTTCAATCTCAAGCCCATGCATATATCAAAAGTAAAGGAATGACTGTGAACAGCAGTGTCGGCAGTTTCTCTTACAGAACATCATCACATAATTACACGGATAAAAACGACCTTTTAGCGACAATTAAAGACACCATAGATTTTGAATATTCAGAATGCATGGAATCCGGTTGGAAAAAGGTTGATATGTATGTAAGCGTCAGTGAGGACAGCAGTGGCGACTATTGGCTGATAGTCAAATACGGTTAAAAATCAATAGCTTCAAGAAAAGAGCATCGGCTGAAAGTCGGTGCTCTTTTCATTTCAAAAACAGGAGGTTCAAATGCAAACTATTAGATTAAAAAGCAGAAAACTTTTGAGCGTATTTCTTGCGGCGCTTATGGCATTAACTGCTATTATGCCGGCGCTCGGCGCATATGCCGCAGTAGAAAAATGCACGCTGAACATTCGCACAAGTTCAAAATACAAATACATGAACAACTGGGCCTACCCGAATCGGAGAAACGGTATCCATCTTGCTTCTGTTGCGTCAGGTTCGCATAAGGGCGAGATCGTGTACTGCATTGAATTCGGCAAGGATATGGGCGAAACAGGTCAGGAAGAAACGATAACAGATATTGAAAAAGTCCCTGCTTGGGATAAGTTCAATTCTACTCAAAAAGCCGGAATAACCCGTGCCACGATCTACGGCTACCCGAATTTCAATTACGGCGTATCCAACGAGGCCGCGCAGGTCGCCACACAGTTTGTTGTTTGGGAATATTCGCAGGGATACAGAACATCAGCGGACGGAAATGATCCCACAGCGGGACTGAACGGCACAAGTTCAAAAATTGAAAATGCCATAGAAGCGGCAGGATTTGACGTCCGCCAGCAGTATTACAAATCCGGCGTTGTGCCGTATGACGATGTGATGACGGCATACAAGGGCATCCTGAACGGGATCAAGACGCACAGAACCGTACCGAGTTTTAACTCAGATACGCTTGAACTCAAATGGAACGATACAAACAACCGTTATGAGGCAAAGATTTCGGATTCCAACAAAGTGCTTGCGAATTTCACCTTGAAAACGTCAAACTCGAATCTGAAGTTTTCTAAATCGGGTAACACTTTGACAGTATACAGCACTGCGGTTATTAATTCCGCCGCTACAGTTACGATGACTAAGACCTGCACAACCGTAGGTGCTGACATCGGATTTGTGCCCGAAAATACCACGGACAATCAGGCGCTTGTCGGCAGACTCACCGATCCCGTTACCGCATCATTCAAAGTCAAAACCGCCACAGGTAACGCAAGGATCGTGAAAACATCCGAGGACGGCAAAGTTGAGGGCATCCAGTTCACGCTTGAAGGTAACGGACTGACTTACACAGGCGTCACGGACAGCAAGGGTGTGTTTTTAAAATCCAACATTCCTGCCGGAACTTACACCGTTACGGAAGAATCCATTGACAAGTATGTGCCGCAGAAGTCTCAGACGGTTACTGTCAGAGGCGGAGAAACAGCGACTGTGAACTTTGATAATATCCTTAAAAAATTCAGAGTGAAGGTAGTAAAGACCGATATCGAGAAAGGCAAAGCGCAGGGAGATGCGTCTCTCGCCGGAGCGAAATACGGACTCTTCAAGGGCGATGAACTCATTGATACCTATGTCACGGATTCCAATGCATCTTTTGTAACGGACTACTATGTATGCGATACGGACTGGACGCTGAAAGAACTCGAATCAAGCGAGGGCTATCTCGTAAACGGCACGGTATACAAGGTCGGCGCTGATCCCAAGTTATACACTGTCGAATTCAACACAACGGAAAACAATGTGACCGAGGAAGTCATCAAAGGTAACATTGCGATTATCAAGCACACCGATGACGGATCGACGCAGATCGAAACGCCCGAAAAAGGCGCTGAATTCCAGATCTATCTCAAATCCGCAGGATCGTTCGTGAATGCAGATGAGGACGAAAGGGATACCATTGTCTGTGATGAGGACGGTTTCGCAAGTTCAAAACTTCTGCCATACGGCGTATATACCGTTCACCAGACAAAGGGCTGGGACGGCAGAGAGATGATCAAGGACTTTGATGTGTTCATCAATGAGGAAGGCAAGACATACAAGTTCCTAATCAACAACTCTAACTTTGAAAGTTATGTAAAGGTAGTCAAACTCGACGCAGAAACAGGCAAGCAGATACCCTACGCTGGGGCAGGTTTTGAGATCTATGACAGCGACGGACACAGAGTGTCGATGCAGTTCACCTATCCCGAAGTCACGGAGATCCACACATTCTACACCAACAGCGAGGGATATTTAATTACGCCTGAAACGCTGCCCTATGGTGAGTATACTTTGGTTGAGGTCGAAGCGCCCTACGAATATGTACTCGACAGCACACCGATACCGTTCACGATCTCGCAGGAAAACAGTTCCACGGACACAGGCGTTACGGTAGTCAAAGTCAAGGTACAGGATATGCCGCAGAAAGGCATAATTGAAATATCCAAAACAGGCGAAATATTCGCTTCAGTTGGTATGCTTGGCGGCGGTTATGTTGATGAAAACGGAAATGAAGTAATATTCCCCGTCACTTATCAGCCCCTTTATGAAACGCAGGGACTGCCCGGTACAGTCTTTCAGATCTATGCTGCCGAGGACATCGTAACCGGTGACGGCACCTTAAGAGCGTATCAAGGTGAACTTGTTGACGAGATCACGACAGATGAGAACGGTAAAGCCACATCAAAGGAACTCTATCTCGGCAAGTACACCGTGGTTGAAAAGACCGCTTCCGACACATTCTATAACCCCAACGAACAGTACGATGTGGAACTGACTTATGCAGGACAAAATGTCAGCATTACTTCAACAGAGTTGTCGCTATACAACGAAAGACAGCGTGTGTCCGTTTCTCTTTCCAAAGGACTCGAACAAAACGAGTCCTTTGGCATCGGAATGAATGACGAGATCAAAAATGTTCAGTTCGGCATTTTTGCCGATGAGGACATCACGGCAGCAGACGGCTCAGTGATCCCCGCTGACAGCCTTATCACTTACGCCAACTGCGATGAAAACGGCAACATCACCTTTAACTGCGACCTGCCTATAGGCTTTAAGTGGTATGTCAAAGAGATTGCAACCGATGAGCACTATGTACTGTCCGATGAAAAGTATGCGTTCACTACCGAATATCAGGGACAGGAAGTGCAGACCATTGAGATCACTGTCAATGACGGCGCGCCGATAGAAAATGAACTGATTTACGGCACAGTCAACGGCTTAAAGATAGACAGAGAAACAAGCAAGACCATTGAGGGCGCTTTGTTCGGTCTGTTTACAAGTGATGAAACCGAGTTCACAGAGGACACCGCTATCCTTACCGCTGAATCGGACAAGGACGGTATCTTTACCTTTGAGAATGTACCGTTCGGTGAGTGGATCATCAAAGAACTTCAACCGGCAGAGAACTATCTGCCGAGTGATGAGATCTTTACGGTTACAATCTCCGCAGACGAACAGGTAATCGAGATTAATGCAGTTAATGATATGATCCCCGAACTGAAAACCACCGCAACGATTGACGGTAAGAAAGAGGTAGAGGTCAAAGACGAGATCACCATTGAGGATGTGGTTGAATACAAACACCTTGTACCCGGCAAAGAGTACATCATCAAAGGCGTGCTGATGAATAAGGAAACCAATGAGCCGTTCAAAGTAGACGGGAAAGAGATCGCTTCCGAAGTGATTTTCGTACCCGAAAAGCCAAACGGTGAAATCACGGTTTCCTTTTCCTTTGACGCAAGCGGCATAACCGAAGAAACAGAACTCGTAGTCTTTGAAACGCTTTATCTTGACGGTGTGGAGATCGCCGCTCATGCGGACATCGAGGATGAAGGTCAGACCGTGACGATCACTGTGCCTGAGCCGGAAACGCCGTACACCGGTGATGACCGCAACTACGGCGTATGGATCGGACTTGGCGCGATTGCGCTCGGCGCGGCAGTATCAGCCATCGTGCTGAAGTTAAAATCGAAAAGGCAAGAGGATGAGTGATAAGACATGATCAATGTATATATCTCTTCGCCCTTAAGCGGAAATATTAAGCGTAATCTGCGAAATGCGGTTGCGTTTGCGAGATATGTTTTTAAAGAATGCGGCGCGGCGCCTGTCGTGCCGCATTTCTATGCCCAAGTCCTCAACGACAATGATCCTGCGGAAAGAAAACTCGCTCTGGAGGCGGATATGAGCCTTCTCTATCTCTGTCAGGAAGTTTGGGTGTTCGGAAATTACTGGACTGAGGGCATGAAAGAAGAGATCAAACGAGCACGCATTCTGAACATTCCCGTTAGGGTCTTCGGAAAGAAGAAGGTGCGCAAAATATTGAGAAAATACGGAGGTTATAATGACAAGAGAAAAAAACAGATTTACTAAACTGCAGTGGCTTGCCTTTGCCGCTGCTTTACTCATTTTCATTTTGTTTAGCGCCACCACAGTATATGCCGCCGGCGATGTTGCCGGCGCAATCGAGAACACATGGTCTGCGGCAAAATCACAGATCAAGACGGTGGTAAACAATGTTGTGTTCCCCGTAATCGATATGATCCTGGCGGTGCTGTTTTTCGTTAAGATCGGCACGGCGTATATGGACTACAGAAAGCACGGTCAGTTTGAATTTACGGCGCCTGCCATCCTGTTCGCCTGCCTGATCTTCACGCTGACCGCTCCGCTGTATATCTGGGGTATTGTGGGGATGTAATTGTAAAATATTAACAAATTACTAATATTGCTTTACATTGTAAAACAATATGTTGACATTTTATAAAAATCGGATATAATATTTATAGAAGGAGATGAGAACATGGCTACTACAAATATTAATATCCGTGTTGATGAAGATCTAAAAAAAGATGCGGATCAGCTTTTTTCCGATCTCGGTCTTAATATGTCAACGGCTGTTACAATGTTTTTAAAATCAGCAGTCAGCAACAACGGTATTCCGTTCGAGATCAAGCGTAAAGAGCCAAATGCCGAAACAATAGCAGCGCTTGAAGACGCTCTTAAAAGAAAAAACCTGTCTGGCCCTTTTAACTCCGTGAAGGAGCTTATGGAGGATCTTGATGCTTAAAATCGAATATACCGCCAAATTCAAAAAAGACTATAAAAAGATAATCAAACGCGGGTATGATAAAAAAGCGTTTGAAGAAGTTGTTACTATACTCGCAAGCGGCAATGAATTGCCGGAAAAGTACCGTGACCATAATCTCCAGGGGAATTATTCCGGATTCAGAGAATGTCATATCCTGCCGGACTGGCTGTTGATCTACAGAATTGAAAACGACCTGTTAATATTAACCTTGGCACGAACAGGTTCACACAGTGATTTGTTTTAATCTAAAAGCGCTCATTCATTTGAGCGCTTTTTCTTATGGAGGTGATTTCAATTTTTGATTGGCTTGGTGACATCATTTCAGGAATGGGCACAGCCATCAGCGACGCCTTTTCCACAGTCTCAGATACAATCATTGACGGTATTTTAAACCGAATCATTCAGTGGCTGTTTACCGTGATCTATGACGGTATCGCAGACTTCTTTACACTTATAAGCGGCATGGGTGTTGAAATATTCGAGCTCGACTGGGTATCAGCAGTAGCAAAGCTCTTTTCCCTCTTCGGCTGGGTGCTCTTTGTGGTGGGGCTGATCGTTTCCGCCTTTGACCTTGCCATTGAGTATCAGAATGGCAGGGCAAATGTGCAGAGCACGGCGCTCAACTGGATCAAGGGTTTTATGGCGGTATCGCTGTTTACGATCACGCCCATTGAGTTATATAAATTCTGCGTATCTTTGCAGAACACTTTATCCGGCGACCTTACAAGGATATTCGCGTCTCAGCAGGGAACAACGCTCGGAGAGGTTGCGATGTTCGCTCTTCAGTCCTATTTCAATCCGGGAAGCGCAGCAACACCGATAGGGCTGTTTGAACTAGTCATGCTGATCGCGCTCGGATTCTGCGTGTTCAAGATATTCTTTGACAACATCAAGCGCGGCGGTATTCTGCTGATACAGATCGCTGTAGGTTCTCTGTATATGTTCTCCATACCGAGAGGATATGATGACGATTTTAATCAGTGGATCAAACAGGTCATCGCGCTTTGCCTTACGGCATTTCTGCAAACGACACTGCTTTTCCTTGGGCTTCTCACCGTGCCGAACAACATCCTGCTTGCGATCGGCATCATGATGGCGGCGGCGGAAGTGCCGCGGATCGCGCAGCAGTTCGGTCTGGACACAAGCGTAAAAGTCAATGTGATGAGCGCGGTTCATATGGGTACATCGGCTGTGAATCTAGTTAAAGCGGTTGGAAAGTAAAATAGATTCAACCGTTTGAAACGAGAAGCATATATAAAAATTGTTAAATTTTATTGTTGATATTTTAGCATAATTATGCTAAAATATCTTTGGGAGATGATGATATGAGCAACTCTATCAGACCGGTTTCAGATCTAAGAAACAATTTTGCCGAAATTTCAAAAACTGTGCATGAAACAAAAAAGCCTGTATTTCTGACGAAAAACGGTTTTGGAGATATGGTCGTATTAAGCATGGAAGCGTATGAGAATCTGCAATTTGAAAGTGAAGTATATTACAAACTGCAAGAAGCTGAACGCGAAGCGCAGACCACAAAAAAGAGGTACTCTTCCAAAGATGTTTTGAAGGCTATGAAAGAGGCTGCCAATGTATAAGCTTGAATATTTGCCGGTGGCTTTGCACGATATGTCTGAAATATCGGAATATATCAGTAAAGAGCTAAAGAATCCGCAGGCGGCAGTAAAACTTGCCGAAAAATTCATTGAAAGTACGGAAGCACTCCGGAAATTTCCATATGCAAATCAGGTATACCAACCGATACGCCCTTTAAAATATGAGTACCGAAAGCTTATTGTGGATCATTATCTGATGTTTTATACTGTGGATGAGGAAAACAAAACCATAACGATTATGCGCGTGATCTACGCACGCAGAAATTATGAGGATATTTTATAAACCCATCGCACTTGCTTTTTGGCAAGTGCTTTTTTATGCCTAAAAGGAGGTATAACTTGACCAAACAATTCATATATCCGCAGAACATGAGAGCGTCCGCAACGCTGTGGCTGTGGTCTTTAAGGGACTTCGCAGTAATTGTGATTGCAGCGCTTTTTTCTGCCTTGGTGCTTGCCACCACAAAGATACTCATCCCTGCGGTACTGACGGCGGCATTCGCTTTTTTAAGCATTCGCAGTGATGAAACAACGGTGCTTGATTTTCTGAAATACGCGATCAGGTACTTCATTTCCACTCAGCAATATTATATCTGGAGGCTGAAAGATGAAAGATAACAAGAAGAAAAAGAAAAACTCCGTACAGGAGCTGATCGGGATAGATACCTTTTCAAAGCGCGGGCTCAAAACAAGAAACGGCGAGCTCGTGTTTTTTTCTATCTCCCCCACGAATATATCCGTTCTTTCAAAGGAAAACATTCAGACAAAGATCTGGCATCTGATGATGGTGCTCTCCGCCCAGCCGGATATTGAGATCACCTGCCTTGATTCCTGCGAAAGGTTTGATGACAATAAATCCTTTATGGTAGAACGCCTTGAAGAAGAGGTCAACCCTCGTGTCAGGCAGTGCCTTGAGCGTGATATCGAGTATCTCGACAATATTCAGATAGAGATGTCAACGGCAAGGCAGTTTATGTTCGTTGTCCGTTTCAAGCGGGAAAAGGACGAACAGATATTCACGCAGATCAACCGAGTCGAGAAAGCCATCGCCGAGCAGGGCTTTGAAGTTAAAAGAATGCGCAAGGACGATATCAAACGCTTTCTTGCCATCTACTTCGGCGCCTCCATGCAGGGTGAGCTGATACCCGACATGGACGGAAAGGACTGTTTCGATGAAGAAAAACTCGAAAAGGCGTTTGCTTAATATGGTGATCATCGTATCCGCAGCGGTTTTCGTGATCTGTGCAGCCGCCCTCATGAACTGGCATTTGGAATCAAAGAACGCGCAAAATGCCATCCATGAACTTGACCGGGTGCTGACAGAAAGCGAAACCGCAGAAGATGACGAAAAACCGTACATCAAAAACTGCGTTGCGTGGATAGAGATACCCGGCACGGATATCGATTATCCCGTTATGCAAAAGCCGGGTGATCCCGAATATTATCTCAGACGAAACTACAAGGGTGAGTATTTCTATTCGGGTACGCCGTTTCTTGATGAGAACTGCAATATCCTTTTAAGTAAAAATCTCATTGTGTACGGTCATAATATGAAAGACGGAACGATATTTTCCGACCTCATGAAGTTTAAGAACTTGAATTATTGTATGGAACATCAGCAAATGAAGTTAACGATAGACGGCATTACATACAACTACACTTTGTATGCTGTTTGCTCCGTTGACGCATCAGACGGCTGGTACACCTTTACCAATGAAGTTAGTGAAGACAACTTCGCCGAACTCATATCCCATACTCAGAACAGATCCTCGTACCTCAGTTCCACAGAACAGGCTGCGTACGGGGATCATTTTTTGACCTTATCGACTTGTGACTATGCAAGTGACGATGCAAGGTTGATCGTGATAGCGAAAAGGAGCTGATTCAATGCGATTTAAAAAGAAAAAAGCAGAACTGACGGAAGAACAGAAAGAAGAAATCCGCATCAAAGACTTCTTTGACCGCATTCTTCCGTCAACGATTCGTTTTTACACGGATCATTATATTATTGGTGACAGTTACCGTTGTGTATGGGCAATCAAGGAATATCCGCCCACTACGGAAGAACTTGCCCTGTTCTCTCAACTTGCAGACAGAAACAATGTGACGGTACGGCTCTATTCAAGACTGGTTGATGGGCTGGAGCAGAGAAAGATCATTCAAAACGCCGCAAGGCGAAACAAACTGCACACAGGATCTGATGACGCACTGGAAAATATCACGGCGGAGGGCAATCTGAAAGATGTTGCCGCCCTTATCGCAGACCTCAGAAAAAACAGAGAGCCATTGCTCCACTGTGCCGTCTTTCTTGAACTGAAAGCGGAATCCATGCAGAAACTCAAGGAGTTACAGGCGGACATCATTATGGAACTCACCCGTTCCAAGATGAGCGTAGACAGGCTGACTTTAAGGCAGAAAGAGGGATTTCTTTCTACCTTACCCGTAGGATGCAATATGTTCAAAGAACAGTTTGAACGCGTGCTCCCGGCAAGTTCCGTTGCAAATCTTTATCCGTTTAATTATTCGGGTAAAACAGACCCGAAAGGTTTTTTCATAGGCAGGGATAAGTACGGCACGAACATCCTAGTGGACTTTGACCGCAGAGCAGAAGACAAGACGAACGCAAACTGCCTTATTCTCGGAAATTCAGGGCAGGGCAAGTCTTTCCTGCTCAAACTTATCCTTACAAATCTCAGAGAGAGCGGAAAAAGGATCATATCGCTTGACCCCGAAGCCGAATACGAGGAACTGACGAAAGCACTTGGCGGCTGCTATATCGACTTTATGAGCGGTGAATTTATCATTAATCCTTTAGAGCCTAAGTCATTCGGGCAGGCTGAGCCTGCACCCAATTCGCGCCGAACGGATAACGATAATACAGATTATTCCCACGATAATGACGGCTTTGTACCGGAAGCATTTAGAAAAGTTACCCGGCTTTCACAGCACATCGCTTACCTGAAAGACTTCTTCCGTGCTTACAAGGATTTCAACGATGAGCAGTTAGACACGTTGGAGATCATTCTCACGAAACTCTACAACAACTTTGGCATAACGGATTACACCGATTACGACAAGTTGACTGCAGAAGATTATCCCATCATGGAAGATCTGTATGCACTGCTTGAGAAGGAATACAATGAATATGACCGCTTGCAGAAGAATATCTACAGAGAAAAGACTTTGCAGGAGTTATGCCTCGGTCTGCACTCCATGTGTATCGGCACGGAAAGCAAATACTTCAACGGACACACGAACATCGTGGATGACAAGTTCCTCTGCTTTGGCGTAAAAGGTTTGCTTGACACGAACCGCAGGCTCAAGGACGCGATGTTATTCAATCTGCTGTCGTATATGACGAACGAGTTACTAGGCAAGGGCAACACCGTTGCGGCAATAGATGAGTTATATCTCTTCCTCACAAATATGACGGCTATCGAGTACATCCGCAACGCCTCAAAGCGCGTCCGCAAGAAAGACAGCGCGGTCATTCTCGCCAGTCAGAACATTGAGGACTTTATGCTTGACGGTATCAAGGAATACACCAAGCCGCTGTTTTCTATTCCAACGCATCAGTTCCTGTTCAACGCCGGAAACATAGAGCCTAAGACCTACATCGACATCATGCAGATCGAACCGTCCGAGTTTGAACTCATCAAGTATCCCGAAAGAGGAACCTGTCTGTACCGCTGCGGCAACGAAAGGTATCTGCTTCAAGTCATTGCGCCTGAGTTTAAACAGAAAATGTTCGGAAAGGCTGGGGGAAGATAATATAACTTGAAGTTATATTATTGTTATGATATAGTTAAGGCAGTTAGTTGGATATAAAGGTGATGGATCATGGCTTTGAAATTTTTAATGGTTGGGCTCGGTGGTGCGATAGGTGCGATGTTAAGGTATGCGATTAGTTGTATCCCATACAAAGGCACTTTTCCTGTTCTGACTTTGATTACAAATTTTACGGGGGCGGTGCTAATCGGTGCGATTGTTGGTTTGGCTTCACAGAAAAAGGTTTCAGACAACACACAGTTATTTCTTAAGACAGGAATATGCGGCGGATATACAACCTTTTCCACTTTTTCACTCGAAACTTTTCAATTGTTTCAAGGCAGTCAATATCTTCAAGGAATTTTGTACCTTATACTCAGTGTGGTAGGATGCCTTGCAGGCGTTTGGATAGGAACGCTCTTGACAAGAAACGGAATTGAAACGGAAATTTAAAATCTGAGGAGCAGTATTCAAAGGCTGCTCCTTTTGCTTTACGGAGGTGATAAAATGGCTGTAACCGCAGCTATCGCAAAAACGGCAGTAATCGTTGTTTCGGATAAGCATATAAGTTCAAACAGAAAATGTTCCGAAAAACATGGGCGCTAATATTTCTTATTTTACTTGAATAAAAATACAGTTATGGTATAATAATTAAGATAGTAAGCAAGATAATAAGCAAGTTATGTGGGAGAAAACAGTTTGGAAAAGTACACACCACCATTTGATATAACTAATAAAATGCTGTCATATGTAAGCAGCATTTCCGAAAAAATCGGCAATATCAATTTTCAGAATAATTTACAGTCAAAACCGCATTTAAGAAAGAATAATAAGATCCGTTCTATTCATTCATCTTTAAGAATCGAAGCAAATTCCCTTTCGCTTTCACAAGTGCGTGATGTTATTGACGGACATTTGGTGCTTGGCGAGCAAAAAGAAATACAGGAAGTCAAAAACGCTTATGAAGCATATGAAAAAATAGCTTCCATAGACCCGTACAGCATTGATGAACTAAATGCAATGCATGCCGTTATGACAAAATATCTTATTAATGATTCCGGCACTTTCCGTAAAGGCGAAGAAGGTGTTTTCAGCGGCGATAAATGCATTTTTATGGCCCCTCCGGCAGCGCTTGTGCCAAAACTAATGGAACAACTTTTCGATTGGCTGAACAGAGAAAAAGATAATATTCATCCGCTGATCTTGTCCGCCGTATTTCATTATGAATTTGTGTTCATTCACCCGTATTCAGACGGAAACGGCAGAATGGCCCGCCTGTGGCACAGTGCAATTTTAATTAAATGGAAACCCGTATTTGAATACATTCCTATTGAAAGCCAAATAGAAAAGTTTCAAGACGGATACTATGAAGCAATCGCAAAGAGCCACATTAACGGTAACTCCAATGTCTTTATCGAATTTATGCTTGAGCAAATAGATAGAGTGCTTGAGAAAATCATCGGACAATTCAGACTGAATACCGAAATGCTTTCAAGTTATGTGTTAAAGATGCTTGATGTTATGGAATTTGATATTCCGTATTCGGCAAATGAAATAATGTCAAAACTCGGCTTAAAATCCAAAGAAACATTCAGAAAAAACTATATGAATCCCGCTCTTAAACAGGGACTTGTTAAAATGACAATCCCGGACAAGCCGAACAGCAAAAATCAAAGATATATAAAAGTTTAAATAAACCGAATAGTTAAACCCTATTATAAAAAAGGCCTGCTAACGGACACTTCACATAAAGAAGTGTCTGTTGCGGCATTTATAAGTATTTGTAAAGACGGTTGGATATGATGAATTTGTAGTAAGAATTAAATTATTATGGAGGAAAACTACAACGAAATCATTGTTTGAACAAAACGGCGGTACTTACTGCAAGCAAAGCGATTATCTCATTCCAAATCTTACACTTCCTAAGAATGAAGAAAACGTTATTGGTGTTTATGGTGAATTACATTTGTGCTTTTTACAAGAACACCGCAAATTGACTTATATCAATATACTTACAAGCGGAGCACTTAATGAATATCTTTCCGAGATTGACAAACAAGCACGGGAGCGTTTTTATTGGATTGTAAGACTGTTAAAAACAACACAGGGCATTACTGAACAGCTTAAAGCTAATAGTCCTATGGAATGGGTTAGAAAAATGAATTGTATTCGTCAGCAGGCAGATGAGAGTGTTTTTGCAGAAATAATCTACAAATAATAGTTACTCTAAAATGTAGATAGTATATTTCGCGAATATACTAACACTTGTAGAAAAGTATACAATATATGGTATAATTATAAACATAGAACTGCTATTAAATTATAAAATTGAAACAATATTAAAAATGCTGGAGGTTAAAAATGTCACTGATTGATACATATAGAAACAATATTGCCAGAAAACGTTCTGAGTTATCAAAGTTATCTTCTGACAAGGCAAAGGAAAGCGATAAAAAAGCCCGACAGAAGCAAAAGATTGTTTCTGCAACAAATTCTTTAAAACGTACATCCTCACAATCAACCATTCGTTCAAAAACATCTGAAATCGAAAAGGCAGAAAAAGAAATTGCCGCTATTGATAAAAAGATTGCTGATCTTGATAAAAAAATAGCGCAGAAAGACATGGAAATTGCATCTGAAGAAAAAAAGTTGCGTAGTGAAGAAGAAAAATTGCGTAAAAAGCAAGAGCAAGAAGACAAAAAGCGACAACAACAAAATGAACAAACCTTGAAAAAGATAAATCAAGCTATTTCAACACAGCAAAAACAACAAGCAGATATGCAAAGAGATATCGAACGGTTAAAGGCAGTTCCAGAGAAAATAACAGTTCTATTTTTTGCTACTAATCCGAAGGGAACTTCTCAGTTGCGTTTAGATGAAGAAGCACGTTCCATTCAAGAAATGATTAGGAAATCCGAACACAGAGACTCAATCTCCTTTGAGACTAGATGGGCAGTGCGCCCCTTAGATATTCTCCAAGCAATTAATGAGATTAATCCAGATGTTATACATTTTAGCGGACATGGCTCTAATACTGGAGAACTTATATTAGAAAATACTGATGGTTCTGCAAAGCTTGTTACTAAAGAGGCTATAACTCAAACGATAATGTCTTCTTCCGACAAAATACATCTAATATTTTTTAATGCTTGTTTTTCTTATGAACAGGCATATGAGGTTGTTAGTCATGTAGATGCAGCTATTGGTATGACAGATTCCATAAGTGACAATGCTGCCTGTGCTTTTGCTGCTCAGTTTTATTCATCATTAGGATTTGGTCACTCTGTTAAAAAGGCATTTGAGCAGGCCAAAGGAGTTATGATGCTCGAATCACCAATAGAAGCAAATATACCTATGTTGTATACCAAAGATAATATTAATGCTGATACTTTGTACCTTGTGTGTCCTAATAATTGATACCATTGTCTGTGTTTGCCAAAAATTTTAACTAAAACTTATTACATAATTGAGTGGTTTTCGCTACACAAAAATCTCTCATTTTCTTTATTTTTACAGATGATTTTGCTATATCTACAAAAAGCCTGTTATGTCTTACCAAGCACTGAATTTGGTTATCCACATTCACTTGTTAGGGACAAAAGCCCCTAATACCCTAAGAAAAAATGAGAGATTGTGAAACAAGCAAAGGGCATCACAATACAGATAATGGTAGGAAACACAGAAGGCAGAGCGAGAAAGCTCTGTCTTCCCTTTTTGTGGATTTTTTCTATTCACAGCAGAAAAACAAGGTTATTAAATTGTTGGGGATACTGAATTTAATAAACTCACGCCTTACTAATCGAAATGTGACAGGATAATATAACCATCATCAAAGAGCCAGACGCATAGATGCAGAGCCGGTGAACTTGTGAGTAATCACAGTCATCGGCTCTTTATATTTTTGTATCAAAATTTAATTGATTATAAGGGCAAGCATATTTTGACTTCAAGCCCACCATATTCACTATGTCCTATTTCTACTGTTCCTTTGTGAGCGACAGCAATTTGTTTCACAATCAGCAAGCCTAAGCCGTGGCGTTGTTCTGATGTATTTTCATCGCAAACCATATAGTGAGGAGAATTATTCAGCTTGTCGATTTGTTCGTCTGTAGCCCCGACTCCATTATCTGAAACAACTATCTTGCAGGCTTTACCGTGTTCTTCCTTGACAGCAACATAAATAGTGCAACCACTTTCATTATGGTTTATGCTGTTTTGTATCAAATTGCTGACAGCTCTTTTTATCAAATCTTTATCGGCATTTATGATAACGGTATTTAAGTCGCTGTCAGTAAGCCACTCAACAGGATATTTACCGCTAATATCCAAGTTGATGAAATCTACCACTACCTGCCGAACAGCAGAAATAACATTAACCTGCTCAATATGTGTTGGCTGCATATTATATTCCAACTTTGAAGCAAGGTTGAGGTCGTTTATGAGGTTTTTCATTCGTTGGCTCTGCTTAACAATAGCCGCAGCCTTTTGCCGTTCTTCTTCTGATAATTGACTGCTGCTTTCCAACTGGCTTGCATAACCCATAACCATTGAAAGAGGTGTGCGTATATCGTGAGATACTCCTGCTATCCAATTTGCTCTTGCTGTTTCTTTTTTCTTAAGCTGATAATTCTGGCTTTGAAGCACCTCAGAAGTTTGGTTGATGTTTGCAGCTATTTCTGAGAGTACGCCCTTTTCCTTAAGCACAACAGGTTGCCCTGTGTGCAATGCTTGAATGCCGTCCGTAATAGGCTTTATAGATTTCAGCAGTTTTGTGTTTGCCGCCATATAAATGAGAAAAACAATAAAAATATTGATAGCTAAAACGATAAGGACGGTTTTGGGCAAGTTGGCAATAAATTGATAGTCCCAACTTGGCCACATATGTTTCCAGAAGCTATCTTTTGGATACCCAAGAATAATCAGTCCATCTTCGCCTTCACCTGTAAAGGTCGGGTATCCGTCAATATATCCACGGGTGGTATTAGCAATATCGGAAGCTGTATATTTCAGAGGAACGGTATCAGGAAGATTGTCCGAATGCCAGACACATTCTCCCGTTGCGTTATCAATATAAACTGCCCACACATTCTGAGCGTTCAGTTCCTCAATCATTTCATCAGACATCTTATAACCTTGTTCTGATTTTACCATACTTTCTGCGGCTTGCTCCGCCGTTGTCCACGGAGAGCCATTCGGCGCTTGTGTGGCAGCTATAATTGCTATAATAATAAAATTCATAAAAAGAATTACAAGAGAGCTTAACATCAAAATGCCCACAAAGCGTTTGATTAACTTTGGTACGCTTTTCATATTATTTGTCTCCCACGATGAGCTTATATCCCAATCCCTTAATTGTTATCAGAGAAACAGGCTGCGAAGGATTGATTTCAATCTTTTCACGAATGCGGCGAATGTGTGCCATTAGAGAGTTTTCATACCCATACGGATTGTCGCCCCAAGCCGCTTCGCATAAGGCATCAAGTGTAACAATGCGCCCTGCGTTTCGGTATAATGCCGCAAGTATATCGTGCTCTTTTGCCGTGAGCGCAATATGTTCTCCATTTTTTATGACTTCGGCACGGTCAAAATCTATCTCGCTGCCCGACAGCTTGACAATCGGATTTTCGCCTTTATAACTTCTGCGGAGAATGGCGTTTACTCGATAGATAAGCTCTTTGGGCAAGAACGGCTTAACAATATAATCATCAGCGCCGAGTCCAAATCCACGGAATTTATCTTCATCTTCTCCACGAGCAGTTAAAAACAGTACAGGATAATCAGACTTGTTTTTTAATTGCTTCATAAGGTCAAAGCCATTGCCATCAGGCAGCATTACATCAAGAATTGCAAGCTCTGGCTGAAATGTCTCAGCTATACAAAGTGCTTCTTTAACCGTTTTTGCAGTTTTTACATTGCAAAAGCCCTCATTTGCAAAGATGGAAGAAACCATATCTAAAAGCTCCTGCTCGTCGTCAACAAGCAAGATGCGTTTTTGCTTTAAGTAGTCAAAATCCATTTTAACGCCCCCTTTGTGTATCTCATTATAACACAAATAAGCGCTTCTTTTTAGTGTGCAATTAAAAAGTAAGGTAAATGTAAGGTAGGGAGAAGGTTATCACAAGGTTGGCAAGTTAGAATGAGCTTGCAATGATGAGAAAGGAGCAAAACACTATGAATATCATTGAAACTAAAAATTTGACAAAATCATACGCTGACTTTACAGCCGTATCGAATGTCAATCTGCATATTCCCAAAGGAGCTGTATATGGCTTTCTCGGCCCGAACGGTGCAGGAAAATCTACAACAATGAAGATGTTTTTAGGACTTACAAAACCTACAAGCGGCTCGTTTACCATTGATGGGAAAAAGTACCCTGAAGCAAGAGTAGAAATTTTGAAAGAAGTTGGCTCATTCATTGAAGCACCTGCTTTTTACGGAAATTTAAGCGGTGAAGAAAACTTGGAAATTATCCGTAAGATATTAGGACTGCCGAAGTCCTCTGTGTCTGAAGCACTTGAAATCGTAGGGCTTACACAATTCAGGAAGCGTCTTGCAAAGAAATATTCCCTCGGAATGAAGCAGAGGTTAGGACTTGCAAGTGCTTTAATCGGTCAGCCGCCGATTTTGATTTTGGACGAACCGACCAATGGACTTGATCCTGTGGGCATTCACGAGATAAGAACGCTTATCCGTTCTCTGCCTGAAAAATTTAACTGTACGGTGTTTGTATCATCACATCTGCTGTCGGAAGTTGAATTAATGGCGGATACAGTCGGCATCTTAAATCACGGGCGTTTGCTGTTTGAGGGAACGCTTGAACAGCTCAGAAGCGGTGCCGCCGCACAAGGGTATCCTACCGACAACTTGGAAGATACATTCCTTGCTTTGATTGACGCAGACAACCGCCAGAGAGGAGCAGTAAAATGAGTCTATCTCTGGAATGTAAAAAAGCAAAGCGAACAGGATTTATCCCCGCATTTTTATGCGGCGGCATTTTGGCGGCGGCTGTTCCGATTGTCAATATGGCAGTCCGTTCCGAAATGTATGTCGGACAACAAAGCTCCCCGATGCAAATTCTAATGGGAGCAAATTGGCAAATGATGGCGATGCTCAATATTCTGCTTGTTGTTGCAGGAAGCTGTCTGTTATATCATACAGAGTTTGCCGATAACGCAATGCAGAAAATGAAGTCACTTCCTATCAGAGAAAGCTCCATTTTCTTTGGGAAATTTATTTTGACCTCGATTATGAGCGTGGTTGTACTTGCCGTTGAAGCCGCTTCGATTGCGTTTTGCGTTTCGCACTGGTTTGAAATTGGAAATAATTTTTGGCTGGAATTAGGTAAGAACTTCGGATATTCATTTTTACTGATGTTGCCGTGTGTACTGTTATCGCTGTTGATTTCATCGGCTTGTAAAAATATGTGGGTATCTCTGGGGATTGGCGTTGTGTGCGTGTTTACTGCTACAATGTTGCCGACAAACAACTTTGTTCTTTCTCTTTTTCCTTTTGCCACTCCATTTCAAGTCTTTGTGAATACGGAAATGGCACAGGCAATGCACTATGTTTATGCGGCGATTATTGAAATCGTTGTTATCGGAATTGCAGAGCTTGTATTTATAAAGGTTAGGAGGTCGTTTGAATGAGTTTTTTATCTCTCGTCGGCGTTGAGTTTAAGAAAATAAAACGCTCAAAGATATTTCTAATATTGTTTGCTGCGACGGTTATTCTCTGGATACCATCGATACTCAATGCCGATATGAATTTCAATATGCAGGCAGAAGGAATTTCTCCTGAAAATAATTTTTTCATTCAAGGTTTTATGGGAATGGCGTGGTTTATGTTCCCTGCAAGTATGGTAGTGGGTACTGTTCTTTTGAGTCAAACCGAAAGAACAAATAAAGGTATCTTAAAGATGCTCGCTTTACCCATAAGCACAGTCAAACTCTGTTTGGCAAAGTTTGTTGTGTTGCTTGCTTTAGCCGCATCGCAGATTTTGATGATGGTTGGAATGTACTATATTAGCGCCGCCATCATAACAGGGACGCAGAATTACAATTTTATTTTATCCCCGTTATTTGTTTTCAAAGAGGTTGGCTTTATAGCTGTTTCAACTATACCGATGCTGGCGTTTTTCTGGTTGCTTGCGGTATGTATTCAAATCCCGATTTTTTCCATCGGCATTGGTTTAGCTTCCATTGTTCCGTCAGTCCTGATGATTAACACAAAAGCGTGGTTTGTATACCCGATGTCATATCCGTTTTTCGTTATTACTTCAGAATACGGAAAACTTGCAACAAACCTTACGACTTCACAGGTAGAGCTTTTCCCGTGGATACCTGTGGCAATCGTCATCACTATTGTTTGTTTGTGCATTTCCTGCTTCCGTTTTGGGCAGGCAGAAAGGAGATAAAAATATTATGAAAAACAAAATCTTGACCGCTATCAGTACCATTATGCTTTTTGTTCCGTGGACTATTTTACCTTTGCGGACTTTCGATTGGGCTTTGGAGTCGCCTGTTGCAGAAATAATGATTTCCTGCTATGCCGCATTTATGATTTTCAGTGGGATTTTTACCATTGTTTCTTATGCGAAAGCTAAGGTGCAGAACAACCTGATGAAAGTTGATTTGGTCATAAATAGCCTTTATGCCGTATTCGGCGTAATTGTCTTTATCTTGATGGCTGTTACGAAGTTTTCTTAATGGGAGGGCTTCAAATGAAAAAGGTAAAATCTCTTGTCGCTTTATCTTTGGCACTTTGTATGGTGCTTTGTTTTGCAGGTTGTAGCTCTAATAATAATGAAGGAAGTTTGAAAGACAATCTGGTGAACGGATTTAATAATTGGTTGGAGTCCTTCAGTAAACACGCCGTTACAAAAGATAAAAACCTTCAAGGTGAAAGGGAAAATGACATCGATGAATATACAGGCAGTTACACCGCTTCATACGATGGTTTTAACGGTGAGGAGTTTATTTTTGGCGGTACAGCTTTAGAAAGAGATAATGGAAGCAATCTGGAAGCAACTTATTCGCTGTCAATTACATCTGGGAAAGCCACCCTCTATTGGCTGAGTTCAGGAGAAGAACATATCATAAGCGAAGAAAGCGCAGACAATACTTATAAATTTACACTCAGCTCAGGCGATAACTACATTGTGCTGAGGGGCGATGATTTTAGCGGAAATCTCAAATTAACGGTTAAAGATGTGCAGGAATAAAAAATTCAAAACCGTTTTTCGGTATGCGGTGTTGGGTATCAGCTTGACTTTTATAGGGTTACTGCTGATACCCATAGGCATTCTTGCGATACTAATCCATTTTATCTGGACTCTTGCAGACCACATTGTTTGCTGGTGTGAAAAAGGAGAAAAAGATGCATTACAATGAATGGGCTTTTCACGATATAGAGCCTATCTATTTGCAGCTTATAAAGAAAATAGAGTGCGCCATTTTAAGTACGCAGCTTTCTGCTGGAGAAGAACTCCCTTCTATTCGAGCAATAGCAAAATTATTAAAAATCAGTCCCAATACCGTAATGAAAGCATATATGCGCCTATGTCAAAGCGGTTTAATTATTTCTTCCAGAAACGGACATTATTCTGTGATTGATAACGAACAGTATATCTTGCAAGCAAAAAATGAAAAAGTACGGCAACGCGGGCCTTTTCCTTTTAATACAGGAGGTGGAACCATGAGTGCAACCGCAGCGATTGCAAAAACGGCAGTAACCGTTGTTTCGGATAAGCGAGGGCAAACGGCCATAGGCGTGCTGATCTGTTCAGTCATCATGCTGTTTTTTCTGCCTTTGATCGTTTTCATGGGTGTTATGGGAAACATGGATGACATTCAGATCGATACAGCACAGGCTCAGCAGATGGTCGTTCAGAATCTGTCCGCAGAGGATAAAGCAACGCTCACGCATCTGGAAACGGTGATGAATACTATCCAAACCGAATTTGAAAAAAGAAAACTGAATAACTACACAGTGAAAAAGGCACAGGCGCTATACGCTTGTGCCCTTTTTGATGCAGAGAAAACCGATCCCGATTTTATCTCTAAGTACGCAGACTGTTTTGAAAATGCTCAAACCGATGATGAATTAAGAACCGCCATTTTTTCTGCCTTTGGCGTGTCCATAGACGCTGATGAGTTTAATAACCTTATGAGCGTTATCAAAAACACGGTCATTGACATTTCGGGCTTAAGCACAGAAAAGAATAACCTTAATCTTGTGAAGTGGGCGGAGTACGCCTATGAAAACAAGTGGGGATATGTGTACGGCTCTCACTGTGATGTGCTTACCGAATCAGAATTGAATAGACTGAAAAGCGTGTTTGGCAGTTATGTTACGGAGAAAGAAGATTACATTCGTTCTCACTGGCTAGGCAGAAGAACTGTTGACTGTGTAGGTCTTATCAAAGGCTACGGCTGGTATGATTCGGCAAGCGGAACGATTCAATACGGCACGAACGGCATGAAAGATGTTACCGCTGACGGAATGTACGCCGCCGCAACAGAAAAAGGCACGATAAACACTATGCCGGATATACCCGGACTTGCCGTATGGCATGAAGGTCATATCGGCGTGTATATCGGAAACGGCTATGTGATCCACGCTGCCAACACCTATGACGGTGTGATCAAAACACCGATCACATCAAGCGGCTGGACGCACTGGCTGAAGATACCATATATCAATTATGTTGAAAACGAGGAGTGATTCAAATAAGCACAAGAAGTTATATAGCGAAAAAGATCGGTGAGGATGCATACCTCACCATTTACTGTCACGCTGACGGATACCTGACATACAACGGCGCCATGCTGCTCGACCATTACAACACGCCGGAACGAGTGGATGCGCTGCTTGCTCTCGGTGATATTTCAACACTGCAGGAAAAACTGGAACCCGATCCGAACTTGCCGCACAGTTTTGATTATGACGAGCGGCAGGAAGGTGTAACCGTTGCCTACGGTCGTGACCGCGGCGAAACCGAGACAAAGGCTCGTGTGTTTTCACTGGCACAGTTAAATAACGAGAGCAACTGGACAGAGTATGTATATATCTTTGATGAAAACAACAAATGGAAATACTTTAAAACAGGACAGGCAGAGAACGGACTGCATGATGTTCATGACGAACTTGAAAAAGAATATCAGAAGTACGGTATGCAACGCCCTAAAGGATATTACGGATTTTTGGATGATGATATTGTGCAATACTTAAAATCCAAAGCAGAAACGAAGGAAGAACATAAAAATGCCAAACCTTCGGAATATGATTTCACAGATGCGGATGTTTCCGATATAGAGATCCTGTGCGCTAAGCACACACTTTGGCTTTATGAAGACAGCGGTGAAAAATTAGACCTTTCAGGTAAAAGACTGCTTAACATAGATTTTTTAAACAAAGATATCTGCGGGGCTGATTTAAGCAACGCAGTTTTCGTGAACTGCAGTTTCAAAAACACTTCGCTCTGTTCGGCTAATGTACGAAACGCTGAGTTTAAAAACTGTAATCTCAAAAGACTTACAGCTGAGGAATCGAATTTTGCAGAATCAAAATTTTTTGATTGCAATCTTTCAAATGCGTTTTTTACACACTCAAATTTCAAAGGCACAGAGATAATTGATTCCGATGTACAAGGCGCAGATTTCAGCAGCAGTTGTATGGAAGGCGTCAATACTGACGGTACTGACCTTTACGCAGCAGTAACAAGCAACTGCAGTTACGATGAAAGCGAATGGCTCGGCGAACAGGAAGGTGAAGAAGATAACGGCATGACCATGGGAGGTATGTGAAATGAAAAAAGTATCCGTCACCGTTCAGTATGATGAAGAAAAGCTGGACACGGTAAAGATCTTTCTGGAAAAGAAAGGTTTAAGCCTCAGCGATGAGATTGTCAAATTCATTGACGGTCTATACAACAAAAATGTTCCGGCTCAGGTGCGCGAGTTCCTTGAACTGAAAAGAAGTTCGCAAAAAGAATCCGCGCCGAAACAGAACGCAAAACCGAGAACAAGGAGTGATGTGAATGGGAACAACCAGTCTTGATAACTTACTTGAAGAACTCAGAGCAGCGCGGAACGACCCGGACTCGTTTGATCTTTCCATTGCCGACTCGCTGTGTGATTTCTATGAACCGTCCGAGGTCTGCGATATGCTCACGGACGATCAGAAAGAACTTGTCGTCATTGGCGTTGAGAACGAACGCGATTGGTACAATCCCGTATCAAAAAACCTGGCGGAGTTATATGACTGCATCTGTGAGGAACAGTCTGAGGAACAACACTGTTCCATGGAGATGTGAGGCGGCTGTTAGCCGTGTTTCGGTTCTTTAACAAGTATTCGGGAAAACACCCGTCTGAAATAATTTAAGCGAAATTCGGGGAGTAAAAGGCGGTTCGACCAGCAAAAAGCGGTGGTCGATGGCTAAGCAGGATAAAGGAGTATGCCGCCGAGAGCCGGCAAACTCCGAAAAACACCGCACGGCAACGCCGAGCGGAACTTTGAACGAGTGTGTCATTTCGGGCATTTTTAAAAATTGACGGCATACAAAGGCTTGTTTTTTGTATGCCGTTGTTTTCATTTTTACCGACAGTTACGCACTTTTTTAATTATTTTTACGGCATACAGCAAGTATGTCAAAGGAGTTGAGGATAATGGAAACAGAAAAAGAGGAACAAAAAGAGGCAAAAAGGATCGCGGTTTATGCTTACGATGATGTTTTGGAAATGTGTGAACAGGATATTGGCAAGACTACAGCAAACACACGCAGCCAGTTCATATGCGACGCAGTCAAATATTATCACGCATATCTCAATAAGGAACTGAATTCAGAAGTGCTTGCGCCGTCAATAGAAGAAGTAGTCGGAGCAAAGATAGATCTCACTGAATACAGGATCTCCCGTATCATCTTCAAACTCGCTGTCGAAATGGCGGCAACAATGAATGTCCTTGCCGGAGCGTTCGAACTCGATGATGAGAAAGTCCGCCGCATGAAACACAGAGTCATTGAAGAAGTGAAAGAATTAAACGGCTGGATAAACCTTGAAGATATCATACGCTACCAAAACGGTGAAGCGTAATGGCTAAGTTGATTCTGTACAGTCCATACTACAAAGCCGGCGAAAACAATATGGGCGGCTATGCTGTTTATCTTGCAACGAGGACGAATGTTGAACTGCCGAAGGACACAAAACTGGATCTCCCGGCAACGAAAAAGCAGAAAGATTTGATAGAAAAAATGCTGAAAGACTTTCCTCAGAGCAAAGAATTACTCGAATACAATGACTATCTTTCAAAACAAACGATCGGTAATGCAAGCGAATATATATCAAGAGTTCTGGAATCTATTGCAAGCGAAGAAGGCTTTGGAACATACGCTAAGTACATGGCGACCCGCCCCGGAGCGGAAAAGATTGCGGAACACGGTCTCTTTTCCGACAACGGAAAGCCTGTTGTGCTATCCCAAGTTGAAAAAGAACTCGATTCGTATGACGGAAATATCTGGACGCATATCATTTCTCTTCGCAGAGAAGACGCCGCCCGTCTTGGCTTTGATCATGTCAAGGCGTGGCAGGATCTTCTCAATGCAAGCCGTGATGAAATCGCGAAACAGATGCGTATCAAACCTAATCATTTTAAATGGTACGCCGCGTTTCACAACGAAGGGCATCATCCTCATGTGCATATGATAGCATACTCAACTGACCCAAACGAGGCATACCTCGGAAAAGTCGGGATACGAAACATCAAATCCTGTCTCGCGAAAGAAATATTCAAAGACGATCTGCTCCAAATCTACAAAAAGCAAACGGAATACCGTGACGAACTCAAAGCAGAAAGCAAAGTAATAGCAGAAAAAATTATTCAAAGTCTGTGGCACAGTTCAGTCAAGAATGAAACTATACTTCGTCTTTTGTTTGAACTTCGTGACAAGCTGAAAATCGTAAAAGGCAAAAAAGTTTACGGCTATCTTAAACCCGAACTGAAAGTTTTGGTAAACAGTATCGTTGACGAACTCGAAAAAGACAAGCGCATCAAAGCACTTTATCAGTTGTGGTATGCTGAAAAAGATAAGATCGTCAGCAACTATACGAATGAAAAACTGAAAAGAGTTCCGCTGTCTCAAAACAAAGAATTCAGCAGTATCCGCAATATGATCATCAAAGAAGCGTTGCGACTTGATGATTTCGTGATGGTATTTGATGACGATGAAACGGACGAACCGATTATCATTAGCGAAGATGATACTGCGCCGGAGCCGCCCGACAGTATCACTGACGAATATTTCACTATGAATTCTTTTGAAAAATACATCACAGCAAAGCGAATGCTTGATAAAAACTCAGAAGAATATGATCCAGAAACGGGACTGGCTCTGCTCAAAGAGTCAGCAGAAAAAGGAAACGAATACGCGCAGTACCGACTCGGAAAGTTACTGATTCAAGGCGAACTGTGTGAACAGGACATCCACTCAGGCATCTACTGGCTTGAGAAATCTGTCGCTCAGGATAACGAATGGGCAGAATATTATCTCGGCAAACAATACCTCGGCAGCGGTGATGTCGAAAGGAACTTCAAGCGCGCGATACATCTTCTGCGCAGCGCGTCAAAGCAGGGAAACCGCTATGCGCAATACACGCTTGCCTGTCAGTATTTGTTTTCAGGTGAATACGCCGGCAAAGAAAGCGCCGCCGTTCGTCTGCTTGAACATTCGGCAGAACAACACTTTGCACCGGCAGAAAAAATGCTCGCCTTCATTTTGATCAAAGGCGAGCTTGTTCCTAAAGATGATCTGAGAGCCAGCAAACTGCTTGAGCACAGCGTACAACTCGGTGATGACAAAGCGCAATATGCGCTTGCAAAATTATTATTCAAGAGTGATACCGTGCCAAAAAACATACCAAGAGCAATCAGTCTGTTATATACAGCATCGCAAAAAGGAAACGAATGGGCTCAACTGCTGCTCGGTAAAATGCTTTTATTCGGTAAAGAAATACCGAAAGATGAAAGAAAAGGGCTATACTTTTTGAAAGCCTCAGCCGAGCAGGGAAACATTTATGCCGCGGCGATCCTCGAAAACCGAGAGGAACTGCAAAGGGCGATTGCCGTTTCTTCAGTTATCCGCATCTTTGCTTACATTGCAAATCTTTTTGAAGAAAAGCAAAGAAAAGATAAAGGCAGGAACAGAATGATACTTGAACGCAAGCAAAGAAGAAAGATTCAAGATAAGAAAATGGCACAGGGATTGAGAACATAAAATAAGCCTGCAATTTGCATCGCAGGCTCTAATTAGTTTTCAGATTTTGAAAGCTCATTGATTTTAAGTATGTTTAGCCAGTCTCTTCTTGCATAAAGGAAACGCTGAACGACTACGGTTTTTGTATCATTACGAACGATATAAAACAGCAAATAATTTCTAATCACTATAAAGCGGAAACCCGCCCTTGCAAGGATCTCATCTTCAACCAGTTTATATCGTTCGGGCATTTCGGATAAAGATCTGACTTCTTTTTCCACTTGCTCAAGAAGCCGCAATGCAGCGTGCTTATTTTTTAATTCATTTGAAATATATGAAACCGCGTCTTCCAAGTCCTTTTGAGCCGGTTCGGTAACTACGATGTTATACATTACCCGATAATCCTTTCTTCAGATTGTCGATAACCGTATCAAAAGGTTTTATTTTCCCGTCTTTTTCAGCTTGCAGTCCTTCATTTAGAAGCGTATACAGTTCAAATTTTCCGCAAAGTTTTTCATATGCTTCAATGCTGAGCACTGCCAAATCGCCTTTTCCGTTTTTCGTTATAAAAACCGGTTCGGAATAATCATGGCAAAACTGAGATATTTCGTTATAGTTATTTCTTAGATCTGCACTTGGTCTGATTGTCGGCATATAACTCACCTCCATTATTATACTCGTATTATATCAAAATATTGATATGTCGTCAAGAAGTTATATCCTGCATTCTGTTCTTTTTTGTAAGTTCGTATGTACATTCCTGCTGAATTAAAAATCTTTTAGACTAAATATGGCTTTCTGTGTTTCCTAATTGCAATGTATCAGGAAACTGTAAAGCGCGAGTAAAATAAAATTTCATTTTATTTTACTCGAAATATCTTGAAATATAATATACCTTGCGGGTAAAAAACACACAAGATTTTATTTTACTTTTCAGAAGAATCAGCCCGGTGGCTACTGGGAAAAATAAAAACCAATCAATAAGAGGGTGTTCATATAAGAAATCAAACCGAATACATTCCGTTTACGGAAGAACAGAAGCAGAGGGCAGCCGGAACAGATCTGGCTGCTTTTTTGTTGTCCCAAGGTGTAGAACTGAAACGATGCGGGTCGGAAATGCTGTGGGAAGACGGCGGCAGAGTTACGATACGAGGTAACCTCTGGTTCAGTCAGTACGAACAGATCGGCGGTAACGCCGTACAGTTCGTCCAGAAGTTCTACAACAAAAGTTATCAGGACGCCGTTCAAATGCTGCTTGATGAAAAGATAGAGCCGCTAAGAGTTGAACGCAAGAAACAGAAAGAAAAACATTTTGAACTGCCGAAGCCGAACAAGGATATGCGGCAGGTGTTTGCTTATCTCCTCAAATCAAGGTTCATTGACCGTGATGTGATCAAATATTTTGCGCATGAAAAACTGCTGTATGAAAGCGAAGACCACCACAACTGTGTGTTTGTCGGCGTGGATGAGAACGGCGTTCCGCGCCACGCACATAAAAGAGGAACATACACGCTGGGCGAATCGTTCAAAGGTAATGTGGATGACTGCGATTCCCGATACAGTTTTCATTATACAGGAACAAGCAACAGGATATATGTGTTTGAAGCGCCGATAGATATGCTCTCCTTTATCACTTTGCACAAGGATAACTGGCAGGAACATTCGTATGTATCGCTCTGCTCGGTGGCGGATCACGCGCTTGTCCAAATGCTGAAAGACAACCAACAGATCAGCAAAATCTATCTGTGCCTTGATCATGACAGTGCGGGAATCGAATCGGAATGGCGGATACGGCATCATCTGAACGAATTGGGATACCGTGATATATCATTTGTCAGACCAAAGTACAAAGACTGGAATGAGATACTGAAAGCGCAAAACGGCATTGAACCTCTTCCGGCAGTACCGAATCCGTATCTCGAAAAGATGCACAGCCTTTTATCTTCAACGGTGGAAAATGCTGTCAACAGTAAACCGCTTCTCTGTCCGTACAAAACACTCAGTGCTGATTACCAAAGGCTGACGGCAGCGGGTACAACTGAACAGATCAGCGCTTGCTCAAACCGTCTTGCCGTTGACGCTCTGCGAATGGCAAAAGCATATTTAAACGCAGATGAAAAGGAACTCATTAAAAGCTTTTATGAACAGTATCTTCCACATACCGAAAAGGTTTGCTATAAAAACAAGGTCAGCGCCTTAGAGCAGGATATGGATGCAGTAGGCAAGTTGTTCGGTAATGCGCAGATCAGAATCAAAAGTATTCTGGAATCCGATGTGCAGTCTTTGTTTAAACTTGCCTGTGACTGTTTAAAAATACAGTCACATATCGAAATGGAAGAAACTCAAAATTTATCAGAAGAACAGGAAGGAAGTGATGAAGAATGGGCAATGTGTCTGGGTTAATCATTGCAGCCGTGGTAATGTTCACCGTACTTGGTTTAATATCACTACTTGTGCATATCTACAACCTAAACAATATCAAATCAAAAACAGTTGGTGACGGTCAGCACGGTACGGCACGATTCGCGGATAAGCGTGAGATCAGGAAAACATACAAACAAGTACCGTTCACGCCGAAACTATGGCGAAAGCAAGCAGAATCGGGTGAAACGCCTACTACCGTTGACGGCAAGTCGTTGCCGCAGGGAATTGTTGTAGGGTGCAAAGGGAAAGCAGAAACTGTCGCGCTTGTGGATGATCAGGATGTTCATGCTCTGATGATCGGCGCCGCAGGTGTGGGCAAAACAGCATATTTCCTTTATCCGAATATCGAGTATGCCTGTGCATCGGGAATGTCTTTCATATCCACGGATACAAAAGGCGACATTTACCGTAACTATGGCGGCATTGCAAAGAAATATTACGGCTACAATATCTCCGTGCTTGATCTGCGCAACCCGACCAAATCACACGGCAACAATCTATTGCATCTCGTCAACAAGTATATGGACTTGTACAAAAAGAGCGTGGAAGAAAAGAAAGAGAATATCTCATACAAGGCAAAAGCCGAGAAATATTCAAAGATCATTGCCAAGACGATAATCCTAAACGGTATGGACGGAGCGAACTTCGGTCAAAACGCGTTCTTCTATGACGCGGCTGAGGGATTGCTCACCTCTGCTATTTTACTTGTATCAGAATTTGGTGCTGAAGGCACAAGGCATATCGTTTCTGTTTTCAAGATCATACAGGATTTGCTTGCGCCGTCAAAGGTGAAAGGTCAGACGCAGTTTAAACTTCTGCTGAATAAATTACCGCCCGAACACAAGGCAAGGTGGTTTGCCGGTTCTGCTCTGAATTCCGGCGAGCAGTCTATGCTGTCCGTTATGTCAACAGCCATGTCCAGGCTCAACACATTTCTGGATACGGAACTTGAACAGATACTCTGCTTTGATACCGAGATAGACGCCGAGCGTTTCTGCAATGAAAAGTCCGCTATCTTTATCGTTATGCCGGAGGAAGACAATTCCAAATACTTTATGGTATCTCTTATCCTGCAGCAGTTATACCGTGAGATATTGTCCGTTGCGGATGAGAACGGCGGACAGTTGAAAAACCGTGTAATGATGTACCTTGATGAGTTCGGCACTCTTCCCAAGATCGAATCGGCAGAAATGATGTTCAGCGCCTCCCGTTCAAGAAGAGTGAGTATTGTGCCAATCATTCAGTCCTTTGCACAGTTAAACAAGAACTATGGTGCTGAGGGTGCGGAGATCATCACGGATAACACACAGTTGACGATATTCGGCGGTTTTGCGCCGAACTCAAAATCTGCGGAAGTGTTATCCAAAGCAATGGGCTCCCGAACTGTACTCAGCGGTTCTGTAAGCCGGGGAAAGAACGATCCGTCCCAGAGTCTCCAAATGATAGAGAGGGCATTAATGACGCCTGACGAGTTGAAATCTATGCCGAAAGGTCAGTTCATTGTCATGAAGACCGGACACAATCCTATGAAGGTCAAACTGAAACTCTTTTTCGACTGGGGCATAAAATTTGAAACGCCGTTCTCCCTTGGCAGCAGAGAAGTTAAAGAAGTCAAATACCTGAACAAGGAACAACTTGAATCCGCTATCAATGAGAACTACGGTCTCAGTGACGAAGAATTACAGGAATTCCTTGAGAAAAGCCATAACGAACATTCCGCGCCGAGGTCAACTGAGAAAGCCAAGACGAAAGATAAATCAGACAGCAATAAAGCGCCTGCTGCTCTTCCGGCACCGAAAGCACTGCCTGTGCCGAGAAAGAACAACATGAAATGAGGTGAACTATGGGCAGACTATCCGTAATCTTAAATTCCGAACTTCCGTCAAGAGCAGTAGCCGTATACCTTGTACTGAATGAATACGCAGACAAGAACGGCTACTGTTTCCCGTCTTTAAAGACCATAGCCCAAGGGACAGGTCTGTCCAAAAGCACCGTCAAAAGGGCTATACAAGACTTGACCGAAGCCGGTTTTATACAAAGGGAACAGCGCTACCGTGAAAACGGGGCGCTTTCCTCGTGTATGTATCATTTATTATTCAGGTGAACATCAGCGACGCCAATTAAAATTATACATAAAATAAAGGCTGCTTCTTAATCAGAAACAACCTTTAAATTTACAACACTTTTACCGGGAAAAGCCAAGTATGACGATTAAACAGAATCAAGTCTTTGCCGCAGTTGTAATAACTTTTCACGATTTCGCATACAATATAGGATTCAAAAAACAGTAATATATAATGATTGAAAAATCTTCACCTCAGGGCATTATAGGGTGTGTCGAAAACATAACCTATGATTTTAACGGCGAAGACGTTTTTATTAACACGGCTCAAAAAAATCGACGATGCAGGCTATTCGTACTAAAGCGATACTCGGTTATAAATATTGAATCGGAATAACTTTGTCATTTCCTTTTAGTGTTATGAGCTTATCATAAAGGCAAACAACACCTCCCGGGCCTCGTTTAACACTTGGGATTTTATCAAGCAGATCAAAAGCATTCATATCGCTTCTTTTCGGATCGGCGTGCTTTTTCATTTCAAGAGGATAGAGGACACCTCCGTCTTCAATCAGAAGATCGATTTCATTCATTTCCTTGTCACGGTAAAAATAGAGCGGCGGTTCTACAATGCCTTTGTTGTAATAACTTTTGATAATTTCTGAGATAACAAAGCTTTCAAAGAATGCACCTGCCATCGCACCGTTCTTTAAAACATCGGCAGTGTTCCATCTTGTAAGGTATGCCGCAAGACCTGTATCCAAGAAATACAGCTTCGGTGTTTTAATGGCTCTTTTCGTGATGTTATTTGCGTAGGGTTTCAGAAGGTATACAATATTGGACGCTACAAGAATAGATAACCAACGCTCCGCAGTGGGCTGGCTGATACCCACATCCCGTGCCAAAGAAGCGAGATTGACCAGTTGCCCTGTAGACGCTGCAGTTGCAGTCATAAATTTTGCAAATTTAACGGTGTCTCCGATTTCTGTTAAATCACGGACATCACGTTCGATATAGGTTCGCACATAAGCGGCATAAAACATTTGCCAATCGTAATCGGGTTGATTGCAAAGTTCAGGCATACTGCCGCGATGAATCATTTTCCACACATCGTCATAAGGAATATCTTTTATGTGGTTTTTCCTTTCGGAAAAATATTCATCCGTCGGAATGAACGGGGTGTCATCCGCAATGCCGTACCTTTCACGAATAGAAAATCCCAAAAGGGTTAAAAGACCTATTCGACCGGATAATGATTCACTGACGCCTTTCATCATTTGAAACTGCTGTGAACCGCACATGAAAAACTGACCTTTTTTGTGTTCACGGTCAATGTACATTTTGATTTGCGGGAACAGTTCAGGTGCTTTCTGAATTTCGTCGATAAAGACAGGCGGCGGATTATCTTTGAAAAAAGTTCCGCTTTGCTCCTGCGCAGCAGCTCTTATAAGGATATCATCCAATGTAACATAGTTAATATTCTGCGTTACCTTTTGAAGCATTGTGGTTTTTCCAACCTGACGCGGACCTGCAACTAAAACGGCACCAAACATCTTGGAAAGTTTTTCAACCGTTGCTTCGGCATGGCGTTTAATATATGTGTTCATAACAAGCCTCCGGTTTTGGCTAATTTAATATCCAATATTATTATAGCCAAAATATTGCGAAAGTCAACAAAATAAAGGAACATCTTTACTAAATTATTTTATAATACAATTTTCTTGAAATTAGGAAAACGATTGATGTATAACTAAAAATAAATAAAGGCAACCGTTTACTTTTTAAATAAGCAGTTGCCTTTATACAGAGAGAAGAACAGAAATAAAATTATACATGCTAAACGAGGTGAAATCTGTTACACCAACTTATACCCGATTGTAGGATCGGAGCAAGGTGGTATCCGTCCTGTTGTTATTCTGCAAAACAACAAATGGAATTTACACAGCCGCACGACAATATCGGTTGCCATCACCGGTGAACTTAATAAATCAAATTCACTAACAGTTCACTGTATTAAATCAAGAACATGCTAACGGGCAAAGTTGATTGGTGATATAGAAATATTGAACACCGTTATGCACAAATCCCAACGGTACGCCGCCTGCTCCGTACTGGAAGAAGATAACATCATCGCCGGTCTTTTGTGAAAACAATAAACTTCCTACATAATTGAACTGCGTTGTTATGCCGTTTACAGTCTTTGAAAATCTTGTTCCGTATTCATTATGGCTGGTACTTTATTTTATTTTTCTTGCACCATTGTATCAGGATTTCATCTAAATATTTATCCCTAAACATAATATATTGCTCTGACTGCAGTGAATCGCTTGCTGATTTTTCCAAGTTATGCGAACTCAAAAAAGCTTGTTTAATTTTTTCTTCGTCCACAAAGGGAAAATCCACTGCATTTTTCAAATCCGCGTTTTTCTCCCTTGATTTGCAAAGGTAGGTTCGTCTATCAAAGCAATTCTCCTTTTCAAGGCATAAGTATTTGCTTTGACGGATCCTTAACCCATCTGTAGGAACATATATTTCCTCATCTGCAAAGGCTGTGCGCTCCATCTCCTGCAACTGCGGGTATTGGGTATTGATTTTTATGCCATATTTATTTTCCCACTTTATGAGGATCGGTAAAAGTTTTTGTATGCAGTAGGCATGAAATCCGTCTGTATCCTTTATTGGAATCCTTTCACAGTTTGTGTTGAAACAGATCTCCAACTCACCATCCATGCGAGAAGAGAGATCATTGGCAAACAAATCAAGATAAGCGTTTATTTTATTACTGTTCAACTGTTTTAAATACTGAAATAATAGATCTCTATCCTCAAGTTTTGGCAACGGCAAAAGGGAAGCGTCACATATGGGCTTTCCATTTTCGATATGGACAATTTGCTTTGCATTAGAATCATAGCAGCTTTCATCATAGTAGAAAGGACTGCCCGGGATGCTGTAAGCCGCCAGAGTAAATACTGAAAGTGCATCCGGCTCAGCTAATTCTATGTTGCTGCAAAACATGGTAAATTCATAAAGTTCATTATTGTTGTCGCTAAGCAACAAGTGAAATGCATAACCGTTTTTAATATAAAGCTCTTCAGCAATGCATATTTTATCGTGTAATTCACAATTCTTTATTATCTGCGGATCTTTAAATTTCAAAAATACCGTCTTAAAATTATCGCTTAATAATAACTCAATAGTCAGAATTTTGTCAGCGGATATAACATTTATGATTTTTGCGTCATGAAAAGAAATTTTGTTCCAGAACTTGGGGAATGCAGCATTATGAGATGCACAATACTTATAATAATTGAAAATTTCTTCATTTTTTACGCAGCCGTTTTTGTACCATTCCTTAGTAAAATATTTCATTTTTTTCCTTTCAATGTTAGTAAAACAAAAAGAAAATGTGCGCCTTTTTCTGTCGATTAATGTGATAATGATAATAATATCCGTCTGAAAATAACTTTCCCTGATCAATTTCCGGTCCAATAGGCGATGATGTAATGGAGTATGCCAGTGTTAATGCGTTTGCATGAGAAGACGCAAACACATCACTGCCTCCCTTAACACGTTGCATAGCATCTCTAAAGGTTAAAGGTCTACCCAAAACAACATAACCATTTGTCCTTTTTGCTTCCCAATATTTAGTGTATTTATTGTTAGAGATAGCACTTCGTATAGCAGCATCTGCCTTAGATGCTGCACTCGTGTTTGATGAACTGAAACTCGGTAAACTGAATGAAAAAGTTGTATTTGTCAGTGCTGAAACAACTAATGCTACTAAAAAATATATTAATAAAGCGCCGGATGCAAACAATAAACCATAAACGAAAAAAGTAGTAACCAATGAACCGAAACTATGTCCGTTATAGTCCACAAACATTATGGGATTGTTTGCACAATAGATATAGGCATTGAATCCAAGGCGGGTGGAATTGTCTATGTAACTGAACGCATCCGGGCTGAGGAAACGACCCCATTCGGGGTTGTAGTATCTGGATTGCAGATAGTAATACCCGGTTTCCGTATCGTAGTAATAACCACGGTAACGCAGGGGGTTGATCTCCGCGATCCTTTTCTGCTCATCGATATTATCACGGGTTACGGTTTGAATCGGATTGCCCCATTCGTCATAGGTATATTCTACAATGGCTTTGCCGGTTGCATCCGTGATCCCTATGACATCACCAAGTTGGTTCGTTATGTAGAAATACTGTGTGCCGTTATGCACAAATCCCAACGGTACGCCGCCTGCTCCGTACTGGAAGAAGAGCACATCCTCGCCGGTCTTCTGCGCACGGAGATTGTCATATTATCGGTATCAAGGGAAGATTCCCTTGATACCGACTTCTCTGGTTTACATGCTTTTATCTATCAACCAAATCACACTTGTTTCACTTTTGCCATCTACTTGGTATTCTATTGTTTGCGTGTAGGTAGGTGTTTTGCCTTTGCCGTACTTTTCGAGAAATTCCTTGTCCTTTGCAATGAAATACTCAAAATCGCCCATAGAGGACCAATCGGCAATAATACTGTATAAAGAACCGCCTGAAGAAAATTCCTCGAATTTATAATATTTTTTATTATGGACTTTTTTGATTTTTAAAACGGATATTATAAAATCATTATTTTTGCTTTTGCTTATATAAAATCCTTGTTCTTCGTTTTCGTATTCAAAAACCATGTGTGTTATTTCATTACTGAAGCGATGTTCTAAACATTCGTTTGCAGTAGAAAAATATTGGTTTATAGAAATTAATACGAAACTAAATAAAACTGCACTTATAAAAATTAATATTGCCAAGATTACTACATTAATTTTCTTAATGCTCTTTTTGATTAATGCTATTTGCATAATGCCCCCCTATTTACCATACTGGAGACCAAGCTGATGATAAGCCATATATTGATATCATTAGTAAATAAATCAGCGTATATATAAATGAAGTTCCACCAATAGCATTTGGATCTGGCGGCGGTATATTGAAAATGTCATTTATCGAAATTTGTATTTTTGCACTAATTCCAATAATTAGAGAGCCAAATTTTGCTATGATCTTATCAATATAAATACCAATATCATCAAACGTTATTATTAAACCTGTTGAAAAATTATCATTCCCAAAAATTTCCAATTGTCCACTAAATAAATTTGTCAAAATTTCAGCGATTTTATTACTACCATATGTAAAAAATACTTCTATAAAATTTGTTCCGATTTTTGGTATAGATTCTTCAATCAAAGGCTTGCTAAATAATTCCACAAAAAAGTTTTTATCAAAGAAATCAATAAATTTATAGAATGCTGTTTCCATAAATTCTTTGAAATCATCTAATAAGGATATGTACCAATTCTTCCAGTTGGATATTACTTCTTTCCCGGAACTTATAAGATTTGCTGTCAAAGCTGCAAAAGCATCACTTATTTGAGACGCATCAATTACAAGAAAAATGGCGCTTAATATCTCTCCTACCTGCTCACCTAACGGTGAAACATAGTTATAGCCTGTAGGATCAACAAACATAACCGGATTATTGGTGCAATAGATATAGGCGTTGAAACCGAGGCGGGTGGAATTATCTATGTAACCGAAACTATCAGGCGATATGAACCTCCCCCACTCGGGATTGTAGTATCTGGATTGCAGATAGTAATACCCGGTTTCCGTATCGTAGTAATAACCACGGTAACGCAGGGGATTGATCTCCGCGATCTTTTTCTGCTCTTCTGTATTATCTCGAGTTATAGTTTGAATCGGGTTGCCCCATTCGTCATAACTGTACATTACAAAGGCATCGCCTGTATCGTCCGTTATGCCGAGCACATCGCCAAGTTGATTTGTGATATAGAAATACTGAACGCCGTTATACACAAATCCGAGCGGCACGCCGCCTGCGCCGTATTGGAAGAAGATAACATCATCACCGGTCTTTTGTGCCATAAGTCTGCCGCCGAGATAGGCAAACTGCGTGGTCTCTCCGTTTACAGTCTTTGAAAACCGTATGCCGTTTTCATCGTAGATGTAACTATACTCGTTTTCTCCGTCTGTTATGCTCTCCAGCCGTGTGCCGTGGCACCAACTGAATGTTTTTTCTCCGTATGTGCGCAAATTTCCGTTCTCGTCATAAGTCAGTTCTTCGCCGTTTACGGAAACAAGTTGATCTTTCCAGCCGTTGCTTGCATAGGTAAAGGTGGTCGTTTCCTTTGGTGTTAAACTGTTCAGCTCGCCTGTTGTATAATCATACAGTTTTTTGGAAAGCAGATTGCCGCGGCTGTCATACTCGTATACCGAAGTATCTTCCGCATAGCGGTCATTCGTTCTGATCAATTGACCGCTTTCATCATAGGTATACCGGGCGGTGATCTCATTTGCTCCGCTGCCGGTGAGCATGCCGTTTTCATCGTACTGAACCGAAAATCCTGCCGCGCCATCTGTTGTTTGGATTACCTTTTTCGTATTCCTGCCGGCATCATCATAGATATATGAGGTGGGCAGAACCGTGTTTTCACCAAACGTGATGCCGTCTGAAACCAGAACGCCGTTTTCATCCGTTTCATAAGTATACGTGCTGCTGATTTCGCCTGCGGTATTAACGATGTGGTTTTCATTTGAGGACAGGGAAAACGCCGTGCTAAAGACGGTTCCGCTGAACGCGGTTTCTGCTGTTTGACCGGTCAGATCTGATACCGGATCTTTCGGCTCCAAGTAATTTACGATATATTGCAAGATATTCCCGTCATCTGCTAAAACATATCCGCTTACCATATGATTGCTCTCATCATAGAGATAGTGCATTTTGGTTTCGCCGTTATAGGTTTCCGGCAGTTTTTGCAGCGGATTGACATTGTGAACCCAATACGCCTGCGGCTTTTCCTCGCCGTTTTTATATATAGCGGTCAATGTGCCGGCGCTGTTGTACTTATAGTTTTCCGTATCGCCGTTGGAATATGCGATCTGATCCACATAGTCGCCGTCATTCAGCGTTATGCCCGAATCCGTTACGTTATAGGCATAATCCACAACGGTTTCGCCGTCCACGCAGATCTTATCTATTTTACCGTTTTCAAGATAATAGTAATCATAAAGATCAAAATGTTTTTGGAGCAGATTGCCGATCTTTGAATACGTGTATTCCGTTTCCAAGCCGTATTTGGTTGTTTCCGAAACCAGATTGCCGTTTGCCGCGTATGCATAGGTATGCCCTGCCGATGAATCGGAATACGTATTCTTCTGCGGCAAACCGTCCTTAGCAGGATCGTATACATCCGGGTCGATCTGCTGCACAACTCTGCCGCGGTTATCATACAATGTGCGGGAAACACTGCCGTCTGTATCAGAACGCAGCTGCCTGCCGGCGGCGTCATAAATATAGGAGGCGGTTGAAGAATCGCTTTGTGCTGTAAGCAGATTGCCCAAAATATCATAGGTGTAATCTGTTACGGAAAGCGCGGCGCCTTCGTCCGTTTGCGAAGTTGAGGCAACTTTTGTTACATTGCCATAGGAATTATACTGATATGTAACCACATTTCCGTTGACCGTATCTTCTGATTTGGAAAGTGTGCCATCACTATTATAAGTATATTCCATTACTTCGGAATAAGTCAAGGTCTCGTCATAAAATTCCGGAATGGATTTATTATAGTAGTCCTCATACGAGATTTCCAGAACAGCAGATTTCGTAACATTCGCGTTTTGATCACAAACGTAATATGTTATGTAATACATCTGATTTTCAGAATCATATTCTTCTGTTCTGCTGCAATTCCCGTTTGAATCGTAGAAGTAAGCCGTATTATTGGTTCGAATCAATTTGCCGCCTGCATCATATTCATAACCCGTTGATTCACTGCTGCCGTCCTGATTTTTTGTATAGATTGAAATCGGTTTTCCGTAAATATCCGTTATGAGATGGTACTGCTCTTCTTCACCCTCGTAGATATACATGCAGCGCCGGGTTTGCGAAACATTTGAATCATCATAATAATATTCCGTTATTTCCGTCCTGAAAGACGCGCCTGCAGAAGTTTCCGTATTTATCGTGTTGGTAAAAGAATACGGGCTGTCTTTCATAATGACCTTATGCTGGTAGGATTGCAAATGTTCATATTCCGACTGCGAATAGGAGAACTTTGTGTATGCACCGTTATCATACATATAGTTTACTACTCTGCCGGTTTCATCATAAGTGATCGACTTATCCGAACTTTTGACCATAACGCCGTCTGCATTATACTGATACTCGGAAAGGAGCGCACCTGCCTGATCCGTTACTTTTATAAGATTGCCGCTGTGATCTCTTTCATACGTAATCACGCCGCCGGCGGGATCAGTTAAGGAAACAATATTTCCGTTATCATCAAGCAAAGCGGTATAGTTTCTGCCTGCATCATCCGTAAAAGCAATTTGATTTTCTGTTCTGCTGATCGCAATCTGATTTCCGGAACTGTCCGCCACATAAGCGAGCAGACCGTTTGCATCATAACCGTAGATCATGCCGTTATAGGTAACCTCATAAGAGGAAACCTCGCCGTTTTCACCGTAAATCAGTTTAAGGGGCAAATTGGCCGATTCGTTATAAAATTCCGTTTCGCTCTTATAGAGGAACGCGCGGCGGGTACCGTCCGGCATATCGCCGTAGATCAGGCCTTTATCCGCAAAATCCAGTTTGCTTTCAAACGAGAAGAACCAGCCGTTTTGAGAAGTATAATATCTTGTGAAATCAAAATTCGTGTTTTTATATGTAAACACGGCATCCGTATTGCTTTCGCTGTATTGCCCAACGGAATCGGAGCCGGTGAGGGTTTGGAACCTCTGCGGATACTCTTTTTTTAAATTGAGAACCGCTCCCGGCACACTGCCGCCCTTGAAATAGATGTAAAATTCAACCGGATCATTTTTAACAATAAACGGTTCTTCATAATCATAAGAATCTTGAAACAGTAAACCTCTCTTCAAGCCAAAACCGATCTCTTCCTGCACCGAAGGATTCGGATTATACAACCCGATGTAACCGTTTTCTTCATATATTTGCGGAAGATAAAGGTCAAAAACCTTGGACAAAGTATTGCCTGCGTTATCTTTAACCTGTATTTTCAGGTAATTGTGCACACCGTCTTTAAAGGTTACAAAATTTTCTTCCTGCCAGGTAGCGCCATCGTCAAAACTATAGAGTGCAACGCCGGATTCACTGTCTGCTGCTGATACAGTTACAGTAGTATATCCGTCTTTATCAGTTCTATTTATAGAGACTTCAGGCATGGTACGGTCGATTTTATTTATATCGATTTTATCAACAAATGTTATATTACCTGCTGCGTCCCGGATATGTACATACACTGTACAGTTCGTAGTGAATATTTTGCTGTTTTCCGTCTGCCATTCGTATTCCGTTTCTAAAGTGCTGAAACTGTAAGCCGCGGCATCAAGGCCTGAAATATCATCTACTGCGTCATTTATCGTAAGAACCACACTGTTTGTCCAGTTTGTTGCATTGCCACTTACAGATGCCTTGGCAGGTGCCGTCTTATCAATTTTTATCTGTACCGTATTCGGCTCTGAAATATTGCCTTTATGATCCTTGGCGTACACATAAACTGTTGCACTTTCCGTAAAAGTTTTTACATTTTCCGTCTGCCAGTTGTAAATACCTTTTTCAGTGGAAAAACTATAAGCCGCAATGCCCGATTGCCCATCTGTGGAAAGTGCGGTGATCGTTATATCCGTTTGCGACCAGCCGTCCGGATTTCCCGTTACTTGCGGAACGGTAGGCGCCGTTTCATCAAACCGGGAAATGATGTATTCAAAGGTGGGTGAAATATTGCCGGTTTCATCTTTCGCATTCACATACAGAATTCCGTTTTTTGTGGCTTCAAACAGATTATCATCCGTCCAGTTATATTCTCCGGCAGCATAAGAAAAACTGTATTTTGCTACTCCGGATTCGGAATCTGTAGCATCCGCCAATAAAAGAATGTAATCATCGCTGCTGTCTATCTCCGCAACAGCGTCTATGATTGGTGCATTTCGGTCTATCTTTACACTTTCACAGCCGCAAAAGCATATATTGCCCGCTTGATCACGGATATAGATCCAAACATCGCCGGAGGATGTTGCGATATATTCATTGCTTGCCTGCCAATTGTATTCATTTTGATTCGTAGAAAAGGAATAGGTCATTTCGGCAAGACCGCTGCCGCTGTCTCTTGCACCGTTAACCGTCAACACAACATTATTGCCGTTCCATGCTGCCTCAGGCGACTTAGAAACGCTGTCAAATACCGGAGCAGTTGTATCATTTGTATAGTTAATAACGATATATGGCGACATTGAGGAATCCGTATCGTCAAAAGCCGAAAAATAACGCAATGTATCAGGACTTGGCTCACTTTCCGATTTTAAAACAAATGAAATGTTAGAGCCATCAGCAGCAGGCTCCTGCAATATATCCGTAATATCAAATTTGTACTTTGTTGAGCCGTTATTTTTATCATAATTAATATTTACTACATCTTTTGCCTGCTCGTCATATAATATATTCGCCGTGCCTTTTTGCAAATCTACATTACCGGAAATGAATTTATGTACCCCAATCTCTGAATCACTGCAAGCCAGTGTTAATTCATTTGCATAGTAATAGGCTTTGTGAATTTCTGTTGTATCGGTTATTGAGGAAGGCATTGCTGTTGCAACTAATGTTTCATAATATTCATATTCATCAATTGCTCCAACCATATTTTCTTCTGTTGAACTGATGGTGCTTGACGAGTCAATTGTAAAATCCAAGCCTATGTTTTGAACCGTTGCCGGATCGATCGTTACCGGATAAGCCGTACTTTCGGCGTTCAGCCATTCGCTGGATACTGAAACAGTCAAAACATACTGATTATTGCCCTTATCTTCAATCGTGTAAACACAGTCTGAACAATAATGCGCATCATTCATTCCGGCAGTATAGTCTGCATCATACGCAAACGGAGCGGCAAAGCGCTGAACTTCTTCTTTGTTTTGATCTAACAAGGAGATACTGCCGTCTTCATTCAAAGCCGGCGTACAATTTTTTGTGGTAAGCAAAAAGTTAAATGCATTTTGATTCGTATTTTGACTTAATATAATTTCTTCTTTTATGCCGTTAAGTTGCAAAAAATATTTTAATGATGTACCTTCGCCAAATATACCAGGATATTCAAAATTTCCATATTCCTTGCCTGCTTTTTCAGTATTAGTAATATAGCCCTTCACTTGAGCATTGCTGATTGCCGTTATAGAAAATGATGCATCCTCAGTTTCTACCATAACACCTTTAGATGAATCTGATGAAATACTGATTTTATAATCATTTTGCGTATTGCCATAATCATAGCCTTGAGAAATTTTTGATTGGTCTGTTTGCTTCACAATGGCGTTATCCTTAAATCGCAGTTTGCCGTTTTCATCCGTAAAAAGAACCGGTTCTGCAAATGAATACACCGTTGTTGAGCCATCTTCCATGTTTAAATAAAGCTCATTATCAGCACTTTTTTCCTTATTAACTGACTTTACATCCTTTGTGTCGATTATATTGTCTGCATAATCTGATAATATTTCATTTGTCTCAATATCATCAAACACGCCAAGACCTTGCGCATAGCAAGAAATAATACCAGTGCTAAAGACAATTAATGCCGCAAGCACAGCGGATAATATTTTAGTTGGCAGTTTATAAACAGAATACTGCTTATGGTTCATAAGTTACCCTCCTTTAATGGATTTATTTTATAATGCTAGTTTAATATGGGCTGGTGTAAAACTTAATGAATCATTGGGATCACTTCCTCTGCGTTTGCGGCGAAGATGTATATTCATTTTTTAATGTCGTCGTCTTGTAAATTTCAGACAACATATTTGATAAATCATGTTAATTATCAAGGAAAATATAAATACTAATAAATTGCCTTCTTTATTATTTAAATATTTTATATTTAGAAATAAATTATGAATAGATAATTGTAAGCAGCCTTTACATATTGGCTGTTTTTTTGTTGTCATGAACTTAAATCATGCTGATAATTTTATGAAACATTTATTTAAAAATCAAAAGGCACATTATATTATCCGATATGAAAACAGAAGAAAAACACACTTATAAGTTTTGATTGCGCCTATACCTCCGAATAAAGGATAACTAAGAATTATC
>ENA-UOJP01000788-UOJP01000788.1-human-gut-metagenome-genome-assembly--contig:-C102-NODE-788-length-50630-cov-55.356836_pt1 | contig 50630 bp, 54 predicted proteins | sample MGYA00242353_ERZ723900 | MGnify/ENA metagenome assembly ERZ723900 | reverse complement strand
CCTTCAACCGCTCCCGTTGTTGCCGCAGACCCATCTCCTTAGAAAAATCCACATAGGTCTTATTGGTCAGCCGCAGCCGGCATTTAGCCGCCGTGATATCTTCCTTGTCTGCTTCAGCCTTTTCCAGAAGTTCCACATCCTGCTTTTGTTTACGGATGGTCCGCTCCAGGCGGCGCTGATGCTGCAACGCCGCATAGGTGTCATATTCCCGGCCTTTATATACCTTTTTCTCATTTTCCTTCTGGTTCTGCTCTGCCAGCCACTCATCCGTGTATTTGCGCTTGCTTATGCCCGGTATAAAGGCAAAGGCGATGTGGTAACAGTTAATTCCTCCAAAGCCAAGCATCTGCCCTTTTCCGCAAACGGTCCGCATCTCCTCACTGCTATAGACCTTCCCCTGCCAGCTCTGGTGGTTCTGATAGCCTGTCCCAGTGTTTCTGGCCCCCATGTGCCAATCCACCTCGCAGTAGTCTGTCTGCAGTGCCTCCATGTTCTTCTCGTTGACCTTATCTGTCATCTGGGCCACGCCCGTCATCACCGCGCGTCTTGCTGCCACCTCAATCCGGTCGGACTTTCCAGATGCATAATCCACCGTCCGGATGCCGCTGGCCGTCATCTCGTCAATCACCCCACCAATGGCCTGACTGTACGTTTTAGCCCCGGTTGTAATCCCCATCATGGCCTTGTCCAGGCTACGCTCCAGGTATTCAGATAGCGGCGTAAATACCTTCTTGCCGCCCATCGGCATGTTGAAGCCCGTGGTCTGGGTGATGTTCTCCAGCGGCCGCAGGCTGCCCTTGGTCTGCCTCCTGGCAGCATCCACGACTTGCTGCAGCCATTGGTTGTTCTCATAGGGCTGGTAGTCCTTGCCAGCAGCCTCATAGATTGCCTTGTTGCGGATGTAGTCAGACTTGACCGCCTGCTCGTAGATATCATCCACCTGCTGGTCAGTCTTTTCCAAAGCCTTACTAATCAGCTGCTTAATCCGGATCCGGCTTGCCCCTATGGCATCCATCCTGACCAGCAGCCAGTCAATGACCGGAGTAATCTGTGCCGCCTCCTTGATACGCTGTATGATTTCGTCCATGATGGATAGTTCCAGGGCCGTCATGGTTCGCTCAAGCGGCTTAGGCAGCTTCTCAAGTTCCTCAGGCGTCAACGTTTTTTCACCCCACAATCCATACAATACGACTGCATTTCAATGCGATAGACAAAATAATCAGTAACACAGTGCCCATCACTATCAGTATCTTTTTAGCCACAACATCACTCCTCCGTCAGTGCCGGCTCTGGCAGGTTCTTGGCTGCCTCTTCCAGGGTTTCTCCATAATACTTAGCCCGATATTCCTCTAATCTCATAACTCCCATAGCTACATCCTTGCGGTCCTGCTCCCGCTCAGTCTCTGCGTCAACCATCACACTGTCATCCCAGTCAGATGACACTTCGTAATCATTGCCGGCCGGAACCAATCCATATAACGCCGACCAGAAACTCATAGCATACACCAGGTCTTCCAAGGCATCCTGCAGGGCCATCTGGGTGTCAGAGACCATCACATAAGAGCGCTGCTTGCTGGTCTTAATCTCAGTGGCTGTCTTATCCACGCTCTGTGGGTCTGACAGGGTGCCATAGGCCAGGTTACAGTTGAACTCCACCAGCTTTAGCTGGTTATTAAATCCGTTAAACAAGGCCGTGTCCCTTATTTCTGGGCTGAAGGTGTCAATGAAAGGCTTATCCGCGGCACCCGTATTGTATTCCACGTTTCGGTATAACCGTTCCTTACCTCCCGGATACTCAAACTTGTCCCGGTCCTGGTTGTACTTTAGCAGGGAGGTGGCAATATGGACAGCCAGCTGTGTTCCCTCATACTCCCAGCAGATGTTGGAATAGCGCCTGTCTGCCTCCCGGATCAGGTCCACGGCCCTGGAAAACACAGATACGCCCAGTGGGCTGTCTGAATCGTCCGCATTGGCCAACGGTACCTTAAAGTACCCAAACAGCAACCGGTCTGCCCCCTCAAGTAGCAGCTCCGGAACCAGCTCCGACCACCTGTCTATGGAACTGACCACCACTTCGCTGCCAAGGCTGTAATCATTTGTGGCCACAAATGCACGGTTGGTAATATGTACCTGTTTTCCCTGCAGCGTGTGCACCTCCAGCCTGGTGTATATCTTCTGACCCTTCCGGAACTGCTCTGTGAATACACACTGCGTAATCCGACCGGAACTATCGAAAGATAACGGGAAGAAGCAATCAGCCTGTACAAACTGTACTTCAATACCCTGCTGGGTAATGTACGGCTTCATCACCAGGCCGCCTTTAGCACATCCGTATTCAACATACCGGCGCAAATCCTTGATCACCTTACGCTGATATTGCTCATTCAGGTAATCCGCCGCCGTTCCACCTGTAACCTCAGATTTAAGCTCCAATGTCACCAGGCGCGCAATCTCTGAGGCAATGGCCGGCGCTAAGTTCGCACTGAGCACGTCCTTGTTATTCACCCAGGGGGACCGGTTCTCATACATCCGGGTCCACAACTCTATCTGGTTCGCCATCTGGGATGTCAGGCACACATCCACCTGCGTGTCCGCATCCTTATTCAGGACATTCGTGATTAAGTCCAGCATCTTTGTGAATCTCATCGTCTCCTCACCTCCTATCCATACTTTACGAGCCTGCTAATCTGCCGTTCAAACGTATACTCAAAGCTGTCCAGGCTGTCAATATCGCTTGTACCATCATCTAACCGGACATTCCTCGTCAATTCCTTTGGGTCCCACACGGCTGTGCTTAGAGCATCCACAAGGCTCTGACACTCTCCCTGGACATAATAAAAACGCCCCTGTGCCATCAGTATGGCGGTGGCGTTAATCCTGTCATTAATTTCAGTCTTCAGTGCATTTTCTACACGCACCCATCCAAGTCCATGTTTACGCAGGCTGCTCCGGATGCCAGCTATCAGCGTCTGCTCTGCGCTGTCTGCATACACTGTTGTGATGTACCCGTGCCTGCTGATTATCTTCTGGCAGAAGTTACAGAACATGGTCCCCAGCATTTCTGGGTCAATCTCTATCTGGTTCCCCTTCTCGTCCTTGCAGCCAATCCATTCTGATGCCAGGACAACCACGTTATGGTATCCCCTGGTAATGGCTGTGGCCGTGAAGGCATGGCCGGAACCACTGCCGCCAAAATCAATCCCCAGGATAATCTCCATGATGTCTTTGGGCTTATCTGTCAGGCGGAACGTGTATTGCTTGGTACTTGTATCATCAGCAAACCGGCGATAGATAAGACCATTGGCCACTACGCGCATTCCCTTGATGTCCCGGAGGTACCAGATACTGTTCTTATCATACCGGCTTTCGACCTCCCGCAGACGCTCCGGGGTGATGTTAATGTTATCGTAGATGGTGCAGTGCATATAGTTGTATCCGCCCGGGAAGTCCCCCGCATCTGCCTGCCTTTGATACTTGTCTATATACTCCGCATAGATGGATGCTCTTGGGTTATCCGGATTCAGGTCCCAGAACACTTTCAGGCGCTGGGCTGCCAGCTGACGGTTGAATGCCTCCTTGATGGTGTTGTCATGATGCAGGTTAATCTCAGTTGCAATCCACATGCCGTAGGAATTGCCGCGGATTTTCTTATAACTGTCTTCCTTTGCTCCGCCTGCAAATATGACAATCTTCTGCCTGCCGTGAGTTGCAGGGCCTTTTACGAATAACGCTTCATTGTCCTTGTACTTCCCCCAGTGGCATTGCCCCCGGAATATCCATTCAAGGCCAAAGCCATTGGCATCACCGATGTTAAGCTTTGCATTAGCCATCGTAGAACCAGTAGCCAGGTGAATCCGGTCCGGTGTGGTTTTTAGTTCATGGGCGAAGGCAAACACGTTATCCACTGTCTTGCCGGCGCGGACCGCGCCTTCCGCCACGTTATACATACAGGCTTCGCACCTGCGTATATAATCCTTGTGCTTCTCGGAAAAGTTGAATGGGATGGTCTTTTTCCTGACAAACCTATTTACTGCTGCCATAGATATCCCCCTCTATCTCCTCCATGTCCTCCAGCTCCTGGTTGTTCCCAGTAAGCTTATCTGTCTGGGCCCGGAGCTGCGCAATCCGCGCCTTCTGTTCTTCGCTGGCGAGGTCCCAACGCTTATGCAGGAGCTCATCGTACTGTTTGATGAGACTTTCCAGCGTCTTCTGGGCCCTGGCCTGCGCCTGAAGGAAATTGCCATGTTTATCCCAGGCCTGCTGCACCTCCCATTCTTCGCCGGATATCTTACCCTTCTTGATTCCAACCCGCTCAATGGTCTTGTCATCCCTGTCCCTCACATACATGATGGATTGTGCCCGGATGATTGCAGCATAGGCTATCTGCACCTGGTCCCATAGGATGTCAAGCGGGTCCGTGGGCATCTCCTGGATAATGGAAACGGTCTCTTCCGGAAGATACTTCGAGAAGAAACCGTATTTTTCTGCGTTCTTATTCAGCTCCGGTGCACCGCCTTCATTCCCGACAGCATTCTTGTTTCCTGGCTGGCCACCCTTCTTTTTTTGCGAACGTTCGCCTTTTTTATCCGAACGTTCGCTATCCCACTTATGGGTACATTTCCAACGGCGGACCGTACCTTCCGGAAGGTTTAGTTGACTTGCAATCTCAACTAATTTGATGCCCTTTCGGTACATGGCCTCGGCTTGTTCTATTCTTGAGTCTGGCGCTCTGGCCATGCATCTCACCTCATTTCGTGTTGTTTTGAAGGAGGTCCCGGACGCCCTGAGTTTCAGACGCCGGGAAATGGGTAAAGAAAGGGCACCCATTGCTGGATGCCTCTCTTGCTTTTCTTCGATGATATCATAATATCACGGAAGTACCCCTTTTGAGTGCACAACTTTCTATCTTTTGAGTGAGAGAAGATAGAAAAAGTATTTTCTGGAACAATAAAAATCAGTTCTATTCATAGGCACATCCAAATAGTCATACCCAATCCCCTCTGTCACATTCTTAATCAACCATTGGTAGATATCTGCATCGGCCTCCATAGCTGTCTGTTCTATCAGTTCAATATCCGTCTGCAGCATGGCATTGTGTATCGCCGTACGTTCCACTGGATTTCCTGGCATATTTCCCTTTGGCATCCCGTCATTAATAACAGCCCCCAGACCATACCCCCTATGTAGTTCCTGTTTTTTCTCCTCATACTGCATACAGAAGTATTTCAGCTCATTGTATTTGGCACGGGAAATGTTATAATCACTCAACTTCATGTCTCTCTTTCTCGCCTTGTCCACCGGTATCACCTCCTCCCGCATCCAGGTACGGGCACGCCCAGCACCCGTACCGTATCCTACCCTTGTTGTTGCGCTGGCCATCACACCCGTGATGCCCGTTGTCTATGTAACACTGTCTCATAATACCGTATCACTCCCTTCGGCGGCCGGCGCAGCTCCGGAACCGGGCACAGGCTGGTGTACATGTACGGCGGCGCCGTCCGGATGCGCTCCTTGATGGCCTCGTCAGCCTGGGCGGCCAGAGCCTTGCTGCGGTCGATGCGGCTGACCTTGGCCTGCTTACTGTCTGCTTTCTTTCTCATGCCTGCCTCCTAATCATCCGCATCAATCAATATCTCTTTCTCTAAATCTCCACCAGCATTCAGGATGTCCACCACAGTAGCCATAGCTATGGGCCTGTATTTTTTCTTTGGATACTGCTGGAACACCCCGCCGTCAGAGTTATAACCGTAGGTATCAAAATACTTGTTAGCAATACGCTTATCCATCCGAACGGAACTGTTAGTCAGTTTCACCTTAACACCATCGGGGTATGTAAATATAATCTTCCACATGAATTAATCTCCCTTCGTATCGAAAATATCAGTTTTGTGCATTAAATGGTTCCGGTTTTGGCATCCAGGCAATAACATCATCACTCTGTATCCACTCGCCATCGACAGTATTATCGAAACCCACATAAAGATTTTTTTCTGTCCGGAATGTAACCAAGCATTCGTCCGATTCTTTATACAAAGGTTTCATACTTGGAAATTCTGATACTTGTGTTTCTTCTGGCAATCGCTCCGCCACCGGAATCCATTCAGGTACATCTTTCTGGTAAGCATCATACCAAATATTCCACTGCTCACTCGCACGTTTGAGCCTATCCAATAATACCGGGATTTCACACGGCTCCAGGCCGGTATCCTCATAGGTAGCTAATCTTATCATCGCATCGCGAAATCTATCATGCCGTATGCTTACCTCTGTTTTTTCCTCATTAATCCAATCTGTTAATCTCTCCATACCGTAGTTCCCTTCTTAAATGCTAAGTTAGGCAAGTAAGCGATACCAGCGTGTTTTCATTTCAGCTGGAATTTCCTGCCCTCTGTTTCGTTCTCCCGTCCAATGGGTTCCCCCAGATTCCCCGTCACATACAAAACCGCTGGCCTTTAGACTGGTTCCCAGCTCACTCTGTAAAATATAGGTGATAATCTTACGGTACCCCATATCCTTCGCAATCCGGCAGCACGCCCCATATAACATACTACATGCGTTGTATGTGCCGTCTGTACATAGCCTGTTTATTTCACAGGTAAGGCCATCGTCCAGGTATCGGCTTACTGGTCTGCCACATACAGCACAGCCAATAAGTTTCTCCCCCTCATACAGCCCAACGGAAAACTTATGTCCAACCGTAGCTTTATGATGGCGATGAAAGCGGTTAATAAAGTCGCTGGCCTGCCGGAATGTTATTGGCTTGATTTCCGTATCAATCACTCCCTTCCTACGGAAAATGTCAGTTTAGCGTATTATAACGCTCTGCCCCTCTTTGTCCGTAATATCCACTGAAATCGTCATTCTTCCGAACGTGCCCATTACCCTGTCTCTGATTTCTTCACGGACAATACTTCTTGCGCTTTTATCTATGCACTGTTCAATTTTATTTGATATAGCATCACTTGTATTTGTCTCATGCAGCGCTTGAAATATTGCCCTTTTAAGTTCTTCTTGTAGAACCTCTTTAACCATATCCTTTAACGTGTTTTTATTGATTCCTGCTTCATTAAGCATCTGCCTTACTTCCTGCCTAATGGCAATCTGTTCTACAGTCATATACTTTTCCTTTCCGGCAATCGCCTAAATGCTAATTTGGTTCTCAAAATGAAACAAGGCGCAGGGAAAGAACAAATGTTCATACTTGCGCCTATACTTTTTCCTTCCGCTATGTTATAATTTTCTTTCGGTTCAAAGCATACTGAAATATCTTCCGTATCTTCTTCATCTATTGCACACGTCAATAGCGATTCACCCAAAAATCCATATGCACCATTCTCAATGATTTCACACCATTTACAATCAAGACATTTTTCTTCCACATAATACTCCAAAATATTAATATTCGCTGACTCTATAGCAATTCAGTTTTCTCTCTGTAATGTTGTATTCATAATTCACGGCAACCCCATCATTATGCCATGCTCCAACCAGAAACGGTACTCCCGCCCATATCCCTATGGTTTCGCATTTAACAATGCCGTATGCCTCTATTTCTGGACAGTATACAGGTTTTCCCGCCAGTTCCTGCAACTCCTCCAGAGTGAGTGACTCTTTATTCATTTTGGCCTCCTTCTAAAATATTAATTTACTGGTTCCCAATACCAGTCAACCCGTTGCATGACAATTTCTTTTATATCATCTTCGATTTCTTCATCTGTCATCTCGTCCGGATATTCCAGCTCATCCTCTACATCAGTACCAGCGTATCCATAATTAGCTTTATATTTTATTTTTTTCATTTTCCATCTCCGTCAAATGTTAATATTTAATCCTTCCAGCACTTCTTACCTTTCATAACTGACCTCCAAATGTTAATCTGCTTCACGGTCTAAATCTAAAACAGCAACACCATCACTGTATCCAACATCAGCAAGACCATTAACACTATATTTGTCCATGGTTAATCCCCAACCAACACTCGGATATAAATGGACTGCTTTTACCTCAAATTCTGGATTCTCCAACAACTTTTCCGCCAATTCTTTCGCTTTCATGTATTCCTCCAAATATTAATTTAGCGAACATCACGAAGCAAGTCATCAATACCAATTGTATCCGCTGACACTGGCAAGTCTGCTCTCAAATATTGCCATTTGCTCTTTAGATTTCGTAACATCTGCCGTAACTCATCGCACTCCCGATAAACCTCCGGAACCTCACTCTTTTCTTCCGGGTGTAAAAAAGCTTTCAATTCTTCGTACTCGGCATCAAGCTTAGTCATTTTATTGTAATACCTGTCATATCCTGTATCATTATAACTGCCCCGCGCCTCATTGTAGGCTTTTCGGTTCCTTTCCATCTCCTGTGTGATTTTTATCACAGCTTTTTCAATTACTTTCTGCATATTATTCTTCCTTCCTTCCTCCGGTTTTCCCGGAAATATTAATTCTGATTACAACCGGCATCCCCAGGTTCCTTCACAAGTTCCTTGTCCATCTCGTCTGACACATCCAGACGCAGCTCCGTGTGCGGCGCCGGGAATAATTTAATCTTTCTCATGGCTCTCCTCCTTCATCTCCTTCAGAACTCTGCACACTGTCCCTTCATGTAGTCCCATATCATCCGCAATCCACCGATTGCTCCGGCCAGCTTCATGCAACGCCATCACCTTGCCTTTGTCTACCCTCTTGGCCCGTTTGGGATGACCGTCCACTGCGGACCTATCCTCCACGCCGGAATCCCTGGATCCGCTTTTATTTTTGTCAATGGGGGGGGGCACCACGCATCATACGTTCAAGCTCGAAATTATCCATTGCAGGTTCGTTCCGGAAGAACAGGCAGCCCTCCAGCAGGTTTTGCAGTGTATCCGGGGAATAGTCCGCCCATCGTTTCGGCTCCGAGGTATTCGGCGCCATAATATTAATCTCCTGGCCTACGGCAGCCAGCCGCAAGGCCTCTATCATATCAATCTGTTTCACGAACATAATCCTTAATCCTCCTTATCCTCGCCTTAAGGGATTCCATAAGGCCATCCTGAGTCTCATCCTTCACCCACAGCTTCTTTACTACATCCTCATCCACCGTACCTTTTGTTATCAGTCGGTGAATGATGACAGCTTTCGTCTGCCCCTGCCGATGCAGTCTGGCATTGGCCTGCAGGTACAACTCCAGGCTGGGGTTTAGTCCGAACCATACGATGATGTGACCACCCGCCTGGATATTCAGCCCATGCCCCATGCTGGCCGGCTGTGCCAGAAGCAATGGAATCTTTCCCTCATTCCAGTCCCGGATATCCCGCTGTGATTTAAGGGTCCTGGGACCGTAGTCCCTGAACCTTCTCATTAACCTGTCATAATCATGGCGGAAGTTGTAGAACACCAGGACCGGATGGCCTCCAGATGCCTCCAGGATTTCCGCAAGCGCATCCAGCTTCCTGTCATGTAAGGGAATTACGTTCCCGTCACCGTCATAGGCCGCCCCGTTGGCAAGCTGCAGGAGCTTCCCCCATACGGCTGCCGCGGACAGGGCCGTGATTTCCGTCCCGTCCAGCTCCATGAGCTTCTCCTTCTCCAGCTCCCTGTACTTCTGCATTTCCTTCCGGTCCATGCTGACATACACATCATTGATGACCTTGTCGGGGAGTTCCAGATAATCGTCGGCCTTCATGGAGATGCAGATGTCGGACAACTTCTGTTCTATGGCCTCCTCCGCGCCTTCCTTCGGTGTCCAGGAATATACCACAAACCCGTTCCGCTTGTCCGGTAGGAAATACCGGTCCTTGTATCCGGTGTATGTCCTCCCAAGCCTTTCCCCCCGGTCAATCAGGTACATCTGGGGCCATAGGTCCAGAAGGCCGTTGGGTGCCGGCGTGCCTGTCAGTCCCACGAACCGTCTTGCCAGCGGCCGTACTGTCCGTAGGCTCTTGAACCGCTTCGCGCTGTTGGACTTAAACGATGACAGCTCATCCACCACAATCATCTCGAAGGGCCACCCCTCCCCGATATGGTTCACCAGCCATGTCACGTTCTCACGGTTGATGACGTAGATGTCCGCATCCGCCTCCAGCGCCGCCTCCCTCTGGCTGGATGTCCCCAGGACCTTTGATACCCTTAGGTGCCTTAGGTGGTCCCACTTATTGGCTTCCGTGGTCCATGTGTCATCCGCTACCCTATAAGGTGCTATCACCAAAACTTTCTGTACCTCAAACCGGTCATATATCAGTTCGTTAATAGCCGTCAGAGTGCTCACTGTCTTACCAAGTCCCATCTCCATAAAGAGTGCGCATGCCGGCAGCTCTATGATTTTTTCAGTTGCATATTTCTGGTATTCATGCGGTATGTACTGCATTCTTCATTTCTCCTACATAGGTTCTTGCATCGTCCATCCCTTTCACCAGCCGGTAGTTGCACCCCAGGCTGATAAGGCGCTCTCTTTGCCACTTCTGGATTTTGGCTACACGGCCCATCTGCTGCTTCAGTTCAACGAACCACACCCTTCCATCTGGCAGGATATAAATACGGTCTGGCACGCCTGGGTTTCCGGGAGACACAAACTTGAATGCCAGGCCTCCCATCTTCTCAATCTGTTTATTCAGCCAATCTTCTATGTCCTTTTCCAGCATTTCTATCTCGCTCCTTCCTGGACAACTGGACATCTCGCACGCGTATGACGTGTGTAAACGCGGTTTCACGTGTATTTACTCTTTATTCTTTAATTTAACAACTCTATAAAGAGAAGTTGTCCCATTGTCCCATGTACCGCTGCTTTTCCTTTATTTATAAGGCTTTTTCATGGGACAGTCTGTGGGACAACCTTTGGGACAGCTTTTTTGTTGTCCTACCTAAATTTTTTTGAGGTTGTCCCATTTTTTAGGGTTGTCCCGGGGTTGTCCTTGGGGTTGTCCCGTGGGTTGTCCCGTCTAAAAAACTCTTCTATACCCTCGCTGGCGGCCGTATTCTCCTCCTATATATTTCCGTTCATTACTGTTTTCCCAATTCGGTAACTTAGCTAAAATCTTTTTGATTGTATAGGTGTCTTTTGCCTCCATGTTCTTAAGGCTGTTTCCAAAGCACTCGCACCATATCTCCTGACAGCTGACAAAGTCCCTTCGCAGGACCGCCTCCGGTTCCGGTAACTCGGTCCCATATAGGAAGTCCCGGCGTTTATCCAGGTCCCGGTTGTACCAGTCCTCTGGGAGCATCGTGTCAAGGTACATCCTCACCTTCTCCTCCCGGGGGTCCGTCATCATGGCCTCCTTCTGCTGTTTCAGTGCCTCTTCTGCAGCGCCGCCCGACAGTATCAGCTTCTCACCCTGCGCCACATGATACAGCACCTCCGCCCATATCTGGCTTACTTCCTCCTGTGTCATATCCCAGACACGCTTCGCGCCGATGCTGGGCACCCTCACGGGCCAGAACCTCCTGCCGCCTTCCACGTCATTCAGGTAACCTTCCTCTGAGTTGGTAGTGCCAATCAGAATGCACTGCCGTGGATGGGAACTCACGCGCCGTCCATAGGAGGCCCTGTAACGGTCATCCTGCGTGGTTATGAATCCTCTTAGGGTTTTTACGCCTGCGCTTCCAATCCCAGCCATCTCGCCTATTTCTATAATCCAGTATCCCTGCAGCTTCTCTGCTGCTGTCTTATCTCTTGTATCGGCCAGGTTGAGGGAATCAGAGAACCACTGTCCTCCCAGACGGGATATCAGTGTGCTTTTTCCGATTCCCTGCGGCCCGCAGAGTACCAGTACCGTATCGAATTTACACCCGGGATATTTCACCCGGTGCACCGCCGCACACAGGGTCTTTCTGGTGACGGACCGCACGTACTCCGTATCATCCGCGCCAAGGTAATCAATCAGAAGCGTGTCCACACGCGGTATGCCATCCCACTCAGGAAGGCTGTCCAGATACTCTCTTACAGGGTGGTAACTCCGGTCATCGGCTGCCTTTGTGATTGCTGTCAGTATCTTTGCTTTTGGAAATTCCGCGTACGTCATGCTTAAGTATGCCTCCAATTGTGCGTCATCCGCATCCCGCCAGAAACGGGAAGGACTTTTCCATGGAACAGGACCCTTGATTTCCAGGTTATCCGCCATCTGGTTGAAACGAATGCCTTTCAGCCCCTGGTCATGCCGCATGATGAGCAGCAGATTGTTTAAGCTGGGTTCCAGTCCCTTCTTGTCCTTTGACAGTCGGCTTTTCCAGGAATCATCCTCTTCCGTGTCGCATGTGTCAGAAAAGTCCTCTCTGGCCAGCTCCGCCCGTTCCCTGGCAACGGTCAGGGTTGTCTCCTTATCCCTTTGCACCAGTTCCATCATTGCCTTGTAGGATGGCAGTTTCGTCGTAGGAGTCCCCGGCGCCGCATCTTCATCCTGTATTCCGTACTTATGGATACGAACCAGGTCAAACGCATTACAGAGCTTCCCACAGGCCGGGTCCGTTGAATGGTTACTATATGCAAACCTTCCGTTCTCGTATATAACAAGCCCAGAGGCTGTGGAGCCCTCAGCATAGGTATATCTTTCTGGCAGGTCACATTTGACGTATACCTCCGGCAGAAAGGCTGCAATGGCATCCTCCACGTCATAAGTTCGGCAGAATGCGCCAATCAGTCCCGTCTTTTCAGTTGGGTCACCCTGCTTCTTAGCCTGCTTTACCCTGGATTCCTTTGCCCGGCTGCTCTCCGGCCAGTAACTGGTATCCGTCCAGTCAGGGTACCGTCTCAGTATGTTATCCGCAGATAACCATGGCAGGTCCTCATAATGGAATAAATATTCCCCATCTGCCGCCGCGGATGGCCAGTACATCAGCCGGGAAGGCTGGTATGTTGTATCATCGAAATAATCAATTCCTATCTCCTCAGCCAGCTTCCTGGCTATGGCCTCGTATTCATCCGCTGTGACCGGACGGTCCATTGGTATCACGAACCTCAGACGCGGTTTTTCCGGGCTGTGCTTATGCGTGGTGTACATGGCATAGGCATAATAAGCTAAAAGTGCTATATCCTCCATGAGGCCCGCTGGGGCGTAATCTGCATCCAGGGTAATCAGCTGCCGGCTATCCACCGTATCTGCCTTACGTCTCCCGCCTTTCAGAGCCCCTCCAACAAACCCACCCACGTCCTTGATACGGTCCTGTTCATCCTTTGGCATCTTCATGTATTCCGCCAGTGTCTCATGGGTCCTGACAGGTGTTTCCAGACGTTTCAATAGCTGGGACCAGGAATAGCTCTTATTCTTCCAGTTCTTTTCCATGCGGCTGCGCCCTGTTGCCAGGGTGATTGTCCCGTCGTGCTTAACTGCCATCCTGTAATCCGCAATGCTGGAGACCTGCATCCTGTATCCCTCCTTTAATCCTTCTTATAAAATGGGGTTTCATAACCATCCCCGCGCAAGGGAAGTCCCTGTGCCCATGGTACTGGCCGTGCCATGATGGCTGTTATCTTCTCCAGGGCATCTATGTCCGTTTCCGGCACATCCACGATAATTTCATCATGTACATGCATAACAATCTGATATCCTGCACCAGAAACACGTTCCATGGTCACTGCCAGGCAGTCTCTTGCCGTGGCCTGTACGATATTCTCCACAAGCTTTCCGCCCCAGGTCTTAAGGCGTCCCCATTTCTTTGTTTCCTGGTCCACACCTGCGTATGTTATGACGCTCTTTCCTTTCTCGTCATCCTCTATCCGGGTGTCATAATATGCCAGTTTCCTTCCGGATGGCAGTCCAATGAATAGTATCCTGTTAATATAGGAAAAACTCAGGCCATGTTTCAGTTTTATGGTCCTCCGTTCTTCTATGGCTGTTCGGGCAGCTGCCTCCGCATTCCGCCATAACTTGCATATGTTCGGGCTGGCCTTACGCCAGTTTGCTATAATCATGGGTATCTCATCATCTGGAATGGTGCCCGCCTTATCCATGGCTTTCATGGCACCAAAGCCCCCGCCATACCCCAGGGCAAGCTCAGCCACCTTTCCCTGCTGCCTCAGCCGGCTTCCCTTCTTGATGTTCTCAATCGGTACATGGAACATCTGGGCAGCGGAGGCCTCGTATATCTTTCCGTGGGTCCTGAACACATCCAGGCGCCACTTCTCATCTGCCAGCCATGCAATCACCCTGGCCTCAATGGCAGAAAAGTCGCTGACCACGAACCGGTATCCTTCTGACGGGATAAAGGCGGTCCGTATAAGCTGTGAGAACACAAACGGTATCCCTTCAAACAGCAGTTCCAGGGTGTCAAAATCCTCCTGCTTCACCAACTCCCTTGCCAGGTCCAGATCAGGTATTTTGTTCTGAGGCAAGTTGTGTACCTGCACGATGCGCCCGGCCCAACGCCCGGTCCGATTGGCTCCATAGAACTGCAGGATTCCCCTCAGGTATCCATCCGGGCAGACTGCATGCCTCATGGCCTGGTATTTCTTAACAGATGTCTTTCCCAGTTCCTTCCGTATTTGCAACATCCTTAGTCCTGGACGGACATCATGTGTGGTTTTCAATTCCTTCAGCTGTGTCTCAATCACCGGTATGCTGTCCTTCGTGATACTGGGAACATCAAGCCCGTATGTCATAAAAAACCACATCTTCAATTGGGGCAAACTGTTCGGATTATTAAGTCCCGTGAGTTTCCTTGCCTCCTGCTTCAGTCGCTCCTGGTAAATCCCGTCATACCGGATTATCTTATCTGCCAGATCCATATCCAGACGTACACCATGGTCATTGATGTGCTGGTCCAGGTTCCACAATTCCTGCTCCTGCCTGGTGACTGGGTATATCTGCAGCTTTTCGCGGATGGTTGCCTCGGCTACCACATCCTGCCTGTTGTACTCAATAAACAACTGCCATTTATCCGGGGCGTGTTCCGGGAGGTTTCTGGTACGCATTCCATTGGTCTTGGTCGGCTTACAGGGCTTGCAGAAGTACTGTATCAGGCTTTTACCTATCTTATCCTTCTGCTTATCCTCCGGAAGCCCCAGGGCTTCTCCTACCCCTCCCAGTGTCTCTGGAAGACCCAGGGTGGCCGCATGTACTGCCGTGCACCGCCACTGCTCCGGGGGCATCGGCCTGCCCAGCCAGGAGGCAAGGCAGGTCCTTTCAAAGTTGGCATTATATGCCGTCTTGATTACATCCGGACTGTACAGGCCTTCCCAGAAATCTGGGAAATCCTGTTCCGGGTCCGCCAATGGGTCCGTCAGGTCAATCACCTTCACGTCCTGCCCGTCATACCGGTATCCTATCAACAGTATCTCGAAGTCAGGGGCGGATGCATATGCATACACCCCTGCCTTCCTAATATCAATGCTGGAATAGGTTTCTATGTCCACATTCATTGTCATAAGTCATCATCCTAACAGGTCATCATCAAATCCGTCGTCGCTGTCCTCAAAGTCACTGATTGCGGAATCCACCGTGATGGTCCCTCCAAGCGGTTCATCGTCCCTTTTCTTCTTAAGGGCGTTCAAACCTACGGCGATACCCTTGTTACCATTGCTGTTGAAGGGAAAGAAATTGATAGAGGCCTGTCCCCAGCATCCGCTGTACATCTCGGTCTGGTCAAGTATCTCATTGTTGTCCTGGTCCAGAAGGATGGGCTTACGGTTGCTGTTCGCATTCATGAAATACATCCCGGTGTACTCTGGATAATCGTCCGCCCTTTCTTCGTCTCCGTCACGCAGCGGAAGTTTAAGCCCGGCTGTTTTTCCTTTGAACTTGTTTGCGGCGCCTTCCTTCTTGGCCGCCTCGATGGCTTCCTTAATCTTGCCTAATGTTTTTTTGTCGGACTTGGGAATCAGCAGGCAGACGGAGTAACGCTTCTCCTGCCCTTCCTGGGCTGCCCATGGCTCAAATACATGTAAATATGAAAATCTTACGGTCCCGGTAGTCACCTTGGTTGCTTTTCTCTCTTCGCTCATAATATTCAATCTCCTTTTTATTCGTCCATTTTATTGTCAAGGTCCTGCTTTGCTTCAGCTACTCTATTCAGTTCCGGTCGTTTGTCCGATTCCGGTGCGAGGGTCGGTTTCCCTTCCGGCTTAATGACCAGGCCGGACAGCAGCTCCTCGAATTTCTTCTTTCCAATCAGTTTTGTCATCTCCGTAATGCCTATAAGCTCCTGCGGCTTGTAGATTTCGTCTTCTTCCCAGCCCTCTGTTGTCAGACGCATAGCAATTGCATCCTGGTCGGTATACCTCCGGCGGCTGGTGCCTTCCACCAGCTTCCAGCCTTCATATTTCGTTCCCTTAAGGGCTTCTGCCAGGGCAAATCCTGTGACGTCCTTCACCCAGTGGTCAAGCTCGTCAGCCCTCCTGAGTACTTCTCCTATTTCCTCGTCAGTGAGGAGAGCCGGGTCAACGAAATCCAGCTTCGTCAGTTCCAGGTTATACTCTGCACGGGCCCTGCAGGTGACTCTGGCCTTGCAGAACCGGCAGTGGTCTCCTACCTTGAACTCCCCTTCCCCGGCATAAGCCTGCGCCGCCTTCGGCCGTACCTCTCGTTCCGCCCAGTCTAACAACTCCTCCGCTGTCAGCTCCTCCACGGAGATGTTTTCCAGGCGGGGCTGGATAATGGTCATCTGTATCCTGCGGATGTCATACAGCATGGAATGTTCCAGGTAAGCACCAAGGCCATATAGCCTGAGCTGCGGGTTGTCCTTTGCAGATACCCCCACGCCCTTGCCATATTTCAGGTCAATGATGTTGACCATATCATCCGCTACAATTACAACATCCCCCGTCCCAAACCCATCCGGGACATACTCGGAGACATCCATACGCTGCTCAAACAGTACCCGGGCATCCGGGCAGGCGGCTTTCACCTCATTGGCAATCTCCCAGACACGCTGGGTGTAGTCTTCTATGTAATCCTGCATCTCTCTGTTGTACATCGGGTCAGCCTTGATTTTATTAAACCGGGTTGAGAATGCCTTTTTGCTTATCTCTTCATTGTTGTAACGCAGGATGATTTCCGCCAGATTGTGGGCCAGGGTTCCCTCAGCGGCATACTCGCTGCCGCTATCAGGGAACTGCTCTTCCAATCTTACGGAGGGAGGGCAGGACATCCACCGCTTAGCACTGCTTGCACTCAGCCTTGCATGTGTATCCGGCATTACAGCTCACCCGCCTTCTGCATAAGCTCTGTATACCTATCCTCAGGGACTTCCGTCAGTTTCTTCACACCAAACCCGGCTATCAGTTCCTGTACCTTCGCACGCTTCCCTGCCTTCTGCAGCTCTGACAGCTTCTCCCGGACCTGTACCAGGGTGTATCCTGGTCCTTCATCCTTCTGTTCTGTCGCAGGTTCCGTGGGTTCATTGGCATCCTCATCCGCAGGCGTTTCTCTGTCTTCTGATATTTCATCCTGCATGCATGTTTGCTGTTTGGTTTCGGATGTCCTATATATATCTTCCCCCTTTATAAATTCCTGCACAGCTCCCTGGATGCTACCTCCGTTTAACTTATCCGCAAACTCCTGCATCTCCTCTAAACTTTCAAATACGGCTGTGATTGTCATATCTCAATTCCTCCTATACTTTCTTTTAGGTATTCCATCTCTTCTTTTGACAGTGTGATTCCTTTTGTCATCTCTGACCGGTCCTTATTCCATCCCCGGATGTCGTACTTGGCTTTCCGGTCTCCCCATTCAATCAGATTCAGCTCCTTGTGCCATTTTCCGACCGCAGGAAGCACAGCCAGATTCTGGATGATGTTGTATTTCAAATCCGGCATTGATTTTTCCTCCATAATCCCTTATACTAAGGGTGTTTAGTTTATTTTGTTATTGGACCTCTCGCGGTTTCCGCCGCTGGGGTCCATATTTTTTGGCAGCAATCCATCCAGGTACTCCAATGTCTTGCGGAACCTTTCAGTGTCCACCTCGTCCATATCAAAATCCTCATTGAAATCAAAATTCGCTCCCTTGCACCAGCCGCCCAGGTGTACCCAGACCGATATGTCATATCCGTAGTTACTAAAATCGACACTCGCATAATGTCCTGTCTGCTCCTGTACATCCAGGACCTTATCCAACAATTGATGGATTAACTTCCTATCCGCCATCCTTCCTTACCTCCCATCAAAATTTGATTCCCATGGCCAGCGCCATAATCCACCCAGTTGCCACCACCATCCCGCCCATCAGGATAACCGCCGGCACAATCCACTTGGCTGCCCTCATAATGGGACCGTCCCGGCGTCTCCTACGGTGCCGCACCTCAATCACCCGCTCACTACCCATGACATGGGTCAGTGCTATGGTAGCCGGTCCTACAAAATCCACACGCCAGCCGGGATACTGGACCGCTGCTTTGGCGCGGATGGCTAACTCAGTTACTTTTGTCATTGGCTTGTCCCTCCTCTTAATATTTTTCCTCCGCGTCTTTTAACATGTCTTGCACACGTAAGATAAGCCCCCCGTTTACCGAACATGGATTTTTCCGCATGTTCATGACCGTCCGTGATGTGACGCCCAGCTGCTTTCCCAGGTCCTCGTCTGTCCACCCCTTATATTCCTTCAGGGCATATAGGTCTATCTTGAACTCTATTATCCATTTAGGGGTTTTCACGTAAGTATCACCTCCTCACTGTCTTGTCTTTTTCCTCCCCCTGTCCTATACTGTACTTACAGGCCCAAGCCAGGGCCGAGTACAAAGGAAAGGAGAAGCTTATGCGCAGATATAATTTCCCCTTCAACGGAAATCGTTATGTCCTTAATAAATCCACCGGCGAAATTCACGACCTGGACTGCGAGACGCCGCAGTGCCGGATTAATGAAATGAACCCAGCGAATATCATAAACTGTATGAGCTATGATGATGCTTGGCTCCGCGCTAACTTGCTAAAATGCCCCGCGCCTAACGGGTGTCATTATTGCAATTCGTCCAGGGACAACGGATAACCTTTCTGGACTATGGACTTTAATGTCTGTAGTCCTTCCTCCGGAAAATCTTCACACAAAACCGACTCAAGCTCCTGAGGTGTTTCAGTGTGTATTACAAGGTCATATATTAACTCTGAAAATTTCTTTACGTCCGTAATGGATGTTAAAACCTTAAATTTTGTCATCGTTCTCGCCTCCTCACATGGTAAATATTTAGCTGCTTACATAAAGGGAAGCTATCGCTATCAACAAATCGGTTAATCAGTGACAATTAAAATCACCGCAGGGCCTTCCACCGATATATCCATTTGCTGGTAAGGCTCTGCCTGGATTATCTCCACCCCTTCCCGCTCCCTCAGTTCAGCCACCAGTTCACAGGTCTTTACTTCATTTAATTCCATTTCTCTCACCTCACTTTCTATTCTCCTGTCAATGTGCCTGGGCTAGCTTGCAAAATCCGACAACTGCAACTGAATGTATTCCGGCACTTTTACAAAATCCGCCGGGAGCTGGATGCCAAATTGTTCACACTCCATCTTGAATGCCTCCGCAATCTTATATGCTGGTGAGCCCTGCTTATGCATGATGCGCTCTGTCACCCGTCCCAACTCTGCCACGCTGGATGCAATCTGGGGATTGAGGGGACAGGGGAGCTTTCCCTCTTCCATCTCGTGGAATCGGTTAATGTACCGAGCCGTGAATTCTGTTCCCTTCTGTCCGGTCATTTTGTGGGCTATGAACTCACAGCCTTTCTTTGTGACAAGGAAGCAAGGAAGGATTTTGTTCTGCTCTGTTACGTAGGTGGATTCCCGGAAGAAATCGGTGTGGGGAATTTTCCCCTCTCCTAATTGGCTGATGTAACGCCGAATATCTTTCAGTAATTCATTGTGTTTCTTACCGCACCACTCCGCGGCTTCCATTGATGTGATGGCTGTTCTTGTTAAATCGTTCATGCGTCCTCCTTCCTTTCATCTGCAAAGTACTCCACCGGAACGCCGAAATACTTTGCCAGGATTAACAACTTGTCAAACTTTGGTTTACTACGGCCATTTTTCCAGTCAGTAAAAGTATTGGCGGGTATCCCGGTATCTTTTGATACCCTATAGGCCGTTAACCCACGCTGAAAAAGTAGTTCAGCAAATTTTTTATACACTTTTTTCACCTCCTATAAACATAATATTTTCATAAATAAATATTGAATTTAGTTCGGAAATGTGATATAGTTTAATTACCACATTAAACATTAGCATTTCCGAAACAATTATGAAAATCATTTTATAGTTCGCTTTTATTTATGATTTCATAACCATGACTATACTATATCATGGGATTCATAACTAGTCAAGCGTTTTATTTATGATTTCATAAATATTTTTAGGAGGTATTTTATGTACGAAATATTTGTGAAATTATTAGAAAAATATGGAGTAACCGCTTATAAAGTATCTAAAGCAACAGGAATAGCGGGGTCTACTTTTACAGACTGGAAAACCGGAAGAAGTACTCCGAAACAAGACAAACTACAAAAAATTGCCGACTATTTTGGTGTAACTGTTGATTATCTGATGACGGGAAAAGAAGAGCCGGAAAAGAAAGAGATTACACTCACCCCAAAGGATGAACGAGATATTGCAAAGGATTTAAGTAATATTATGGAGAAGCTAAGAAAAGGTGAGGCCGGGCCTGCAAGTTTTGAGGGAGATGAAATACCAGAAGAAACACAAGAGCTATTTGCCCAGCAGTTGGACATCATGTTACACCATCTGAAGAAAATCAATAAAGAAAAATACAACCCTTACAAGAACAAAAAGTAGGTGAGCATATGGGGGATAAAGAACGCATTAAGCGCCTTGTTGCTTATTATATAAGGCTTTGTGGTACAGCTGACCCTTTTAAAATTGCTCGACAATTAAAGATAGAAGTTCAGTTTGGCCCGTTGGGGGAATATGCGGGGTGCTATTTATTTGCAAAAAACCACCGATGTATTTTTATCAATAATTGTATAGAGGGTCCAGAGTTACTCTTTGTTATGGCCCATGAGTTAGGACACGCAATTATGCACCGTAAACAGAATTGTTACTTTTTGAGAAATTATACATATCTCAATTCACGCGTTGAAAGGGAAGCAAACCTCTTTTCGGCATTCATGGTTATAACTAATGATTTTATTACAGAGCATTCAAACTATAGCAGTAATGATATAGCTGAATTATACGGTTGCGACTATTATACCGTTGAATCACGATTAAGATAGGTGGCTTATGGATAAAGACCTTACGTTTGATGATATTTTTAAATACAAAAGCGTTTCTTTTAAAATAGCCGGAGTCGAATATGATATCATGAAAAAAGAGGACGTTGAAAAGATTCCGTGTTTGTCCGTAACTGCAAATGTATTTGGCAAAAATTATGGAATTGACTATATCTTAAGAAAAAACGCTATTCATATATATAAATCAAATGGGGATTACGAACTTGCTGGTACATGCATAAGAAAATCAAATGAAATCACATTAGCTGGATATGGTACGCAGGGTGAAGATGAAATTGAGCGCGAAAGACATTATAAAGAAAACCGTCAAAAAAAAGAATTAAGACAAAAAACAATGGTTGAAATAAACAATAATATTACTGTTGATGATATGGCAAAGTTTCCAAACTTACCGTTTGAGTTACGTTGGATATTAAATTTACAACATACAAATGGAATTGCATGGTTTTCGCTTAATAAAAACAATCAATATATTGCTCTTTCAGCAATTAACTACATTAATGATATTTTTCAACAGGCCGATTCTTACCTGCCAGATGGAAATGATTTTTATATATGCACTGAAAATATATATTTTGACTATATAAAACCAATTTTATTGGATTCACTTCCAGCTACCTATGTAGAATGTACGCCTTATACGGCGACACGTAAGAAAAACAAATATCCTATGGTTTTACATTTTTCTGAAGTTGAAGGAGAGCCAATATTTTTAAATCGTTCCTCATATGGATCTATATTTTTTATGAGTGATGGAAACATAGGAAAGGCTGATATAACTATTGGATATAGTACCATTCAACTGCGCTTAGTCGGAATAAGTTTAATTGTCCGCCGTGTGGATAAATTGATTAACAATAATTATCAGAATATATTTAATTATGAAATTTAGAAAGCAAAAAGCCCCTGTGCTACCAACACAGAAGCTTTTCACATAGATTCTCTACCGGGTACGCCCAGAAGATATTCTTTTACCCAAAGAAATTATATCATTCCTGAAGCGTCCTGGCAAGGGGCGTATTAATTTTACCCAATTTTAAGGAGGAATGATATATGGGACAGTTAAGAACAAGGAAACGCGGCTCCACCTGGGAATGGTCCTTTGAAGGGGCCAAAATCAATGGCAAACGCAACCCCATCAGCCAGGGAGGGTACCGCACCAAGGCCGAGGCCATCACTGCCGGCACCCAGGCCAAGGCCGAATACGACTCTGCCGGCCGCAGGTTTACCCCTTCGGACATCAGCGTGTCTGACTATCTTGACTACTGGTATGAAAACTATGTCAAGGCCAACCTTGCGCACAACACCCAGGTGGGCTATGAGCGTTTAATCCGTGTCCACCTCAAACCAGCATTCGGGAGATACCGGCTGGCATCATTGGAGACAGATGTTATCCAAAAATGGATTGATGGAATGAAGCGTCAAGGCTATTCCAGGAGCATGGTTAAAAATACCTTATCCTGCCTGTCCGGCGCCCTGGGATATGCGGTACATCCTTGCAAATACATCAAGTACAATCCCTGTGATTATGCCAGGATACCGAAGATAGTTATGTCTGAGAAGGCCAAGGCACACACAGAATATATCTGTATCAAAGAGGACTTTGCGGCCATTATAGACCGCTTTGGCCCAGACAGCAATTTCTATATGCCACTCATGACCGGATACCATTGTGGTACCCGCCTGGGGGAAACTTACGGTATTGACTTGCTTCATGATGTGGATTTTGAAAACCACGCCATAACAATCCGGCACCAGCTTGCTAACGAGGGCGGAAAATGGTATTACCGGCCGCCAAAATATGATTCTGTCCGGACTATAAAAATCCTGCCAGAGTATGAGAAAATACTGAAAGCAGAAATCCGTAACCGCAAAAAGAACATGCTCCGGTACGGCCAGTACTTTACAAAGACGTATCAAATGGACGATGACTTAATCTTTCAGGCTCCCGCCAACGTCAAAATTGTCGGTAAGGAAATAATGCCAATAAGCACCAAAGAAAACGGCGAGCTGCTTACCCCTTACTCATTCAAGTACTGCGCCAAGGTTATACATGAGGAATTGGGAAATCCACTATTCCACAGCCATTGCCTACGCCATACTCACGGCACGTTGTTGGCGGAGAATGGCGCCCAGCCCAAGACCGTCATGGAGCGTCTGGGACACAAGGACATCAAGACCACCATGGACCGTTATGTGTTTAACACGGAGAAAATGCAGAACGATGCCATTGTAATCCTGGCAGACGCTATATCATAGCAGCCTTGCCTACCACCTCAAAAAAGCGTAGGCAAATGGTAGGCAAGGCAACCAAAACAAAAACAAAGAATCCCGTCAATCCTTGATTTTACGTGATAGTTCCACGACAGTTTCAACATGCACCGTCCCCGGAAACATATCACAACACCTCCCCCTCTCCACCACATACCCCCCATCTGCCAAATACCTCAAATCCCTGGCCAGCGTAGCCGAGTCGCAGCTGACATAAACCACCCGTTCCGGTCTCATTTTAAGTATGGTATCCAGACAAACCGCATCGCATCCTTTTCTTGGTGGGTCCACCACAATCACGTCCGCCTGGACATGATTCTTTTCAAACTGTTCCGGCAGTACTTCCTCGGCCTTTCCCACAAAAAACTCTGCATTATCAATACCGTTTATCTCTGCATTTCTCCTGGCATCCTCTATGGCCTGGGGTACAATCTCCACGCCATATACTTTCTTAGCCTTCTGTGCCAGGAATAATGAAATAGTGCCGATTCCGCAATACAAATCCCAAACAATCTCATTCCCCGTAAGTCCGGCATACTCCAGCGCTGTCCCATAAAGCCGTTCTGTCTGAACAGGATTCACCTGATAAAATGAAAGTGGCGATATCTGATATTTCACATTTCCAATATAATCTGTTATAAATCCAGGGCCATATAGATTCACAATCTCCTTCCCCATAATTACATTCGTTCTTTCCTGATTCACGCTATAAGAAATACTGGCCATACCTTTAATTCCATTCCTGTTTACATGCCTGTTTGATATATACCCTTTTGCTTCATTCTCACTTGTCTCCTGCTCTTTTACTTCCAGCCCCTTTGTTCCCTGCTCACTTACTCCCTGTCCCTTTCTATCCTTCCCATCCCCACCGGTCAGCATCTCCACCAAACGCTCCTTTCCGGGAAGCTTTTTACCATTTATCACCAGACATACCATTATTTCACCTGTCTTAAATCCCTTCCGAATCAGGACATGCCTCACCAATCCCTTATGTGAAATCTCATCATAGGGCTCAATCTTCATTTCCCTCATAAACTGCTTTACAATATCCAGAATCTCCCTGTTTTCCTCAACTCCCAGCAGGCAGTCCTCTGCTTCAACAATGGCATGTGTCCGCCCTGCATAGAATCCGGCAATTACATTTCCGTCCTTATCCTTTCCAAAGGGGAACTGGGCCTTGTTCCTGTATCTCCAGGGCTCCTCCATCCCCATGATAGGAAGCATATGAATCTCATCCTCAGCAAATTTGCCTATACGAACCAGATTATTCATCACCTTCCGCTCTTTAAATTTCAGCTGTTCTTCATAACTCATGGCCTGAAGCTGACAGCCACCACATTGCCTTGCTACCGGACATGACGGAATGACACGGGAAACTGACGGTTCCAGAACTTCCATGAGCCTGGCAAATCCATATGATTTCTTTATCTTCATGGCCTTTGCCCGCACCACATCGCCAATCACCGCATCCTTGACAAACCAGATGTAGCCATCCACTTTTCCCACGCCTGCTCCGTCCTCATTCATATCCTCTATTGTCACAATAAATTCCTGATTCTTTTCCATACAATTCACCTATCCTGTCATTCAATTATTATTATGAGCGATTATTGCTCTCCATTATTTCATCCTGTTATCTTATCCTGTTATTTCATCCCATCCGCCCACCAACACACTTCTTCCATCCCCGCCCCATTATCACAAAAGGCCGAAAACACACTGGTCAAGGACACATCCTGCAATCCCGTACCCAAACTAAATGTTTTCAGCCTTATATATTCGGTCCCGTTATTTCTCTTTATTATCCAACCTCAACGCCTATTCCGTTGTCTTCCTGATATTAGACTCCAGCAGCCGGTTGTACCCCAGCCATCCTTTATTCTCCCCGCCGGACTGCAGCGCCTCTATCATGGTCTCCATCTTGGCATCTGTGTTATCGGCAAAGTTAAGGGCCAATGCCTCCAAAAGCGCCGGCTTCTTGGGTGAGCCGTACTCTAATTCCCCGTGATGGGCCAGAATACAGTGTTTAAGCTCTGTAGCCAGCTTCTCCGGAAATCCCGGTATAGAGCGGATACTTTCACCCACCATCTCAGTACCGATGATAATATGGCCCAGAAGCTGTCCATCGTCAGTATAATCATTCTCCGGAAAGCGTGAAAGTTCCCTGGTCTTACCAATATCGTGGAAGATAGCAGCTGTCAGCAGCAAATCACGATTAATCATCGGGTAATATCCGGCATAGTAATCACACAGCTTTGTCACGCTGAGCGTGTGTTCCAACAGGCCGCCCACGAATCCGTGATGCACGGTCTTGGCTGCGGAATGGAACTGGAACGCTTTCGCAAAAGCCGCGTTCTCCACAAAATAGCCGCACAGCAGCTTCTGAAGATAGGGATTCTTCACACTTCTTATGTATCCCAGCAGCTCCTCATACATTTTCTTTATATCCTTCTTTGACATCGGCAGGTAATCCGCCTCCACATACTCTCCCTCCTGGGCCCTGCGAATCCGGCGCACATTCAGCTGGAAGGAGTTCTGGAACAGAGTCACATCCGCCTCTACACGAACGTAATCCATGGTCTCAAATTCCCCGACTCCCGGAGAACCCAAATCCCATATCTTGGCGTCAATGGTACCTGTCTTGTCCTGCATTACCAGATTGCCGTATTCCTTGCCATTCTTTGTGAGGGCAATCTGCTTGTTCTTGCACAGGTACACATCTGCAATGTGCATACCTTCCCTGAAGGTGCCGATATATCTCATGTTCAATTTTCCTCTTCTTTCTATATTTATAAACCTATTTTATAAACCTACTTTAAAAACCTAATTATTACCCTATCTATACGCCTGGCAGTCCATACCGCCATCCATACCGCTATCTGTCATCCGTCCAACGCATTCCACTCCCTGACAGCAACGCAGCCAGGCGGTTAACACTGCCTGGCCCCTCTGCCTGACTTCTTACGCTGCCTGACGTAAACTGCCGCCTGTCCACAGCCGCCGGGTACCAAACTCTCCGGCTATCATCTTTCCCCGGTTCCAGTTCCTTCCAAAACCCCAGCCGCTACCTGGCTCCAACCGTCACTGAAAACTCAATTTCCTTATATTCATCCTTACCGTTTCTCAGGACCGCCACCTTAATCTTATCTCCTGCGTGCAAGCTTTCCACCTGGTTCTGGAAATCCTTCAGGCTTCCCACCTTCTCGCCGTTCATCCATGTGATGATATCCCCTGGCTGTATGCCTGCGTTATATGCGGGGCCGTCTGTCACTGCCGCTATCACATAGATACCGGAAGGCATTCCGCTGTCCGCCATGGCCTGGCTTACTTCCTGTCCCTTAATGCCGAAATACGGAGCCGGAATACCGTTGCTCATCATCTCCAATATGCCTTTATAATCAGATATGGCCACCACCGTGGTCATCCTGCACACGCCATCCTCGTCGTACTTGTCCGTGACCCATCCGATGAGCTCACCCGAAGTGTTCAGCAGAAATGTCCCCGCCTCCGCGTCTCCGCTGGCGCTGGTATAGAACACCCTGGAGCTGCCGTCCACCGTATGGACATTGCGCGCCACATAGGATATATTTCCATAATCGCTGGAGTGGACAATACCTGCCGGCGCGCCGATGGCCACCACCATGTCGCCCTGCTTTACCCCGTAAGAGTTGCCCAGATTGATGGCCTCCACCTTCTTAAACTGCTCGCTGTCCATCTGGGCCGCGTCCACGCTTACCACGGACAGTCCCATAATGGTATCGCTCTGCTTCACTATTCCGGCCATCATGGTTCCGTCCGGGAACGCCACCTCAATGGAATCAGCTGCCTCCACGGCCTTGTCCGGCGTGAGAACCAGAATCTCAGTGCGGGTCCTGGCTATGACCACTCCGGAGAACTGTCCTGATGTCTCGATGGGATTGTCAAACCAGTCTTTTTCATGCTGAATGGAATGGACCACCACCAGACTGTCATCCGCGTCACTGGCAATGGTGCGCAGGTTGCTGTACAGTTTATTCAAATCATCAATGGAATAACGGTATTTCTCCATCTCGGAGCGTACCATCTCATCCACTGCCTCGGTCATGGCCGGTTCTGTGGGCTCAGTCTCCATCACCACAGGTGCCGTGGTTTCCGGTTCATCCTTTGGTATGGTAATCTGGCTGCTCTCCTCAGGAGTCTCCTGACCTAAAATTCTCTCAGCCACAGGTCTGCTCACAACAAAACAAATGGCCGACAACACGCCAAACAGAACGGCACAAAAAATGGTCAACAGGATTTTCCGGGCAATCTGCCGTCTGGTCATGGGCTGCCGGATAATCTTCTCATTAATAAAACGATGAGACTTGTCCGGAGTCTGCTCCTGCCGGTCTAAATCTCTATGCTGGTCAGCACGTTTATCCGCCATAGTACTCCTCCTTGCGAAGACTCTTATCCTCTATTATACGTTTCTTCCCAGTATTATGCAAGATTTTATATATGAAAAGATAGTAAAAAAGATAGTAAATATCGATTTTTATGGTATAATTTAAATGTCGGCTTTTGGGAAAAAGTCCTTTTAAATCCAGCATTTTTACGGAAATCACAGGTGAAATCAATGAATCAGAAAGCGTTAAAAACTTTAGAATATGATAAAATCATAAACCAGCTCACAGAATATGCGGCTTCTCCTCTCGGGAAAGCCCTCTGCCAGAGCCTCTCCCCTTCCTCTGATTTGGAAGAGGTGCGCACCTGGCAGGCACAGACTACGGATGCAGTGACACGGATCCGTCTTAAAGGTTCCGTGTCATTTTCAGGTATCAGGGATATCGGAGATTCCCTGAAGCGCCTGGATATCGGCAGTTCCTTAAGCATACCCGAACTGCTCTCCATAAGCTCTCTCCTGACCGTGGCAGCCAGAGCCAAGGCCTACGGACGTCATGACGCAGACGAGGACGGAAGGGGAAGCGGCGAATCCCAGGATGACTTCGACTCTCTTGAGCCCCTGTTCGCGGGTCTGGAGCCCCTGACTCCTCTGAACAACGAAATCAAACGCTGCATCCTCTCTGAGGACGAGGTTGCGGATGATGCCAGTCCGGGATTATCCCATGTGCGCCGTTCCATGAAGGTGACGGCCGACCGCATCCACACCCAGCTGAACTCCATCCTCAACTCCTGCCGTTCCTATCTTCAGGACGCGGTTATCACCATGAGGGACGGGCGTTACTGCCTGCCTGTAAAGTCAGAGTACAAAAACCAGGTATCGGGAATGGTTCACGACCAGTCAGCCACGGGTTCCACCCTTTTCATCGAGCCCATGGCCATCATCAGGCTGAACAATGAGATGCGGGAACTGGAGATACAGGAGCAAAAGGAAATTGAAGCGGTTTTGGCCTCCCTGAGCAACCAGGCGGCTCCCTATACAGAGGAGCTTCGTATGGACATGGAGCTGCTGGCGCAGCTGGACTTTATTTTTGCCAAGGCCGGCCTGGCCCGCCATTATAAATGCAGCGCGCCTGTGTTCAATGACAAAGGCTATATCCATATCAAGGACGGGCGCCATCCCCTTTTGAACCCCCAGTCCGTTGTCCCTATCAACGTATGGCTGGGCAGGGAGTTCGACCTGCTGATTGTAACCGGCCCAAATACGGGCGGCAAAACCGTGTCCTTAAAAACAGTGGGCCTGTTTACCCTTATGGGACAGTCCGGGCTTCACATCCCTGCGTGGGAGGGGTCGGAGCTGGCTGTGTTTGACCAGGTATTCGCGGACATTGGGGATGAACAGAGCATTGAACAGAGCTTAAGTACCTTTTCCGCCCATATGACTAATATTGTGCGCATTTTAAATGAAGCCGATTCCCGGTCTCTCTGTCTTTTTGACGAGCTGGGCGCGGGTACGGACCCCACAGAGGGAGCGGCCCTGGCCATTGCCATCCTTTCCTTCCTGCACAACATGAAGTGCCGCACCATGGCCACCACCCATTACAGCGAACTGAAGGTATTTGCTCTCAGCACGCCCGGAGTGGAAAACGCATGCTGCGAATTCAATGTGGAAACTCTGCAGCCCACGTACCGGTTACTCATCGGTATTCCCGGCAAGAGCAATGCCTTTGCCATTTCCCAGAAGCTGGGGCTGCCCGGATATATCATTGACGACGCAAAATCCCATCTGGAGGCCAAGGATGAGTCCTTCGAGGACCTGTTAACCAGTCTGGAATCCAGCCGGCTGACCATTGAGAAGGAACAGGCTGAAATCAACACTTATAAGGATGAGATTGCCTCCTTAAAAACCCGCCTGACCCAGAAGGAAGAGCGTCTGGACGAGCGCAAGGACAAGATTCTAAAAAATGCCACCGAGGAAGCCCAGCGCATCCTTCGGGAAGCCAAGGAAACAGCGGACCAGACCATAAAGCAGATTAACAAGCTGGCCGCCAGCTCAGGCGTGGGCAAGGAACTGGAAGCTGAACGTGCCAGACTCAGGGACCAGCTGAAGAAAACAAATGAGAAGCTGGCTGTGAAACCCAAGGGACCCAGCCAGCCCATTTCACCAAAGAAACTGAAAATAGGAGACGGCGTCAAAGTTCTGTCCATGAACCTTAAAGGCACTGTAAGCACGCTTCCCAATGCCAGGGGCGATTTATATGTCCAGATGGGTATTCTCCGCTCCCTGGTGAATATCCGTGACTTGGAGCTTCTGAATGAAAAGGACATAAGCGCCACACTGGGCGACGGAAGCTCCATAAGCTATGGCGGAAAGACTGCCAGGGGCAAGGGAAGCGGCAGCAGCCAGATTAAGATGTCCAAATCCTCCACCGTGTCCGCTGAAGTCAACCTCATAGGTATGACAGTGGACGAGGCAGTGCCTGCCATGGAAAAATATCTGGACGACGCCTATCTGGCCCATCTCCAGACAGTGCGCGTGGTCCATGGCCGGGGAACCGGAGCCCTTAAGAACGCGGTGCACAAGCGCCTGCGTCAGCTCAAATATGTAAAGGAATTCCGTCTGGGCCAGTTTGGTGAAGGCGATTCAGGCGTAACCGTTGTGACATTTAAGTAGAAATCAGCAGCAAGGAGGAACTATAGCATGGCAGAGAAGCAGAGGATTCTGATTGTGGATGATGATGCAAATATTGCAGAATTAATCTCCCTCTACCTGATGAAAGAGTGTTATGAGACAATGATTGTGGGGGACGGCGAGGAAGCCCTTAAGGTATTTCCGGAATTCAAGCCCAACCTGGTACTGCTGGACCTGATGCTTCCCGGTATAGACGGTTATCAGGTCTGCAGGGAGCTGCGCGCTTCCTCCCAGGTACCGGTCATAATGTTGTCCGCTAAGGGAGAGATTTTCGACAAGGTACTGGGACTGGAGCTGGGGGCTGATGATTATATGATAAAACCCTTTGATTCCAAGGAACTGGTAGCCCGCGTCAAGGCAGTGCTGCGCCGTTACCAGGCAGCCCCGGCCCCGGCTCCATCGTCCACCGAGCAGCAGGGCGAATACGTGGAGTACCCGGACCTGATTGTGAACCTTACCAATTATTCCGTAATCTATATGGGCCACTCCGTGGAAATGCCGCCAAAGGAGCTGGAGCTTCTGTATTTTCTGGCGGCTTCCCCCAACCAGGTATTTACCAGGGAACAGCTTCTGGACCATATCTGGGGCTATGAATACATTGGGGATACACGCACCGTGGATGTACATATCAAGCGTCTGCGGGAAAAGATAAAGGATCACAACAGCTGGGCCATCACCACGGTCTGGGGAATAGGCTATAAATTCGAGGTGAAACGATGACCCGTTCTCTTTATTCCAAATTCATACTGGGATATCTGATTTTCGGTCTGCTGGGCTTTATCGCCATTGCCACATTTTCATCAAAAATGACCCGTGACTATCTGGTCCAGAGTAAGGCGGACGCGCTGTATGACGAGGCAAATATCATCGCCTCGTCATGCAGCACCATGTATCAGGGAAAACGGCTGGATTCCGAGGAGGTTTCCACCCAGATACGGGCCTTGTCCCACTACCTGAAGGCCGAGATATGGGTGGTCAACCGTCAGGGCACCGTGGTTATGGACAGCCTGGGCGGTTCGCGGGTCCAGTCCTCCATAGACGGTTTTGACCCGGCATCCATCGGGAACCGGTCCTATACCATAGGGGATTACTATGGGATGTTTAACGGAAACGTGCTCAGTGTGTCAGCTCCCATCACAGGGAATTACAACACCTACGGCTACGTGCTGATTCACCTTCCCATCAGCGAAATCAACCAGTCCCAGAACGGCATCTTAAGCATACTTTACATCACATCCGCTGTCCTGTTCGGCCTGTCCCTTATTATCCTTCTGGTATTCACGCAGACCGTGTATCTGCCCCTTCGCAAGATTACAGTGGGCGCCAATGAATACGCGGCCGGTAACCTGGATTACCGAATCAATGTCAAAACCCACGATGAGATGGGTTATCTCTCCGACACCCTGAATTATATGTCCGACGAGCTGAATAAGATGGAGGAATACCAGAAGAATTTCATAGCCAATGTATCCCATGATTTCCGCTCTCCCCTGACTTCCATCAAGGGCTATCTGGAAGCCATTCTGGACGGCACCATACCGGCTGAGATGTATGAAAAATACCTGTCCAGGGTCATATCCGAGACAGAGCGCCTTCACAAGCTGACAGAAAGCATGCTTACCCTGAACTCTCTGGATGCCAAGGGCTATCTCTCCAGGACCAATTTTGATATCAACCGTGTTATAAAGGATACGGCGGCCTCCTTTGAGGGCACCTGCGAGTCTAAGAACGTAAGCTTTGATCTTACCTTCTCGGATGACATCCAGATGGTTTTTGCCGACCTTGGAAAAATACAGCAGGTCATGTACAATCTCATTGACAATGCCATCAAGTTCAGCCACCACGATTCCACCATCTACATCCAGGCATCGGGACGGTATGAAAAGATATTTGTATCGGTCAAGGACACAGGCATCGGCATACCCAAGGACAGCTTAAAGAAAATCTGGGAACGTTTTTACAAGACCGACCTGTCCCGGGGCAAGGACAAGAAGGGCACCGGCCTGGGCCTGTCCATAGTAAAGGAAATCATACAGGCACACGGCGAAAACATTGACGTGGTCAGCACAGAAGGCGTGGGAACCGAGTTCATTTTTTCACTGCCCCGTTCCACCAGCCTTTAGATAATGCCTGCACGACCGGATTATCCGCACTGCCGGGAATGTTTACCAATATAAAAATGTTTTATAATATCGTAAGATATTTACCAGAAAATTGTGATATAGTTATATTGTGGAGAGATATACGATTCATTCCAATATGATTAGAAAAAGAAAGGACAGGCAGACATGATTACATGGAAAAAAGTGGGCACCGCATTGTTAGTTGCCTCTCTTATTTCTTCCGTCCTGGCTCCTGCAGCCATGGCGGCAAGCAAGAAGAAGGTGGGCAAGATTTACCTTACCATTGACTCTGACATACGTACCGGACGTGATGGGGGAGACGTGGAGGTCACTGCTACCGGAGACAATACCAGTCTTTATTATGTAGACTCCTGGGAGGTCACCAATGATGACGGAGACACCTGGAGCAGCTCCAAGCCGCCTCAGGTAGACATCATCCTGGGTGTGGAGGATGAGGAAGAATACTATTTTTCCAACACCTCTTCCAGCAACTTCAAGCTGACCTTAGGTTCCTCCAGCAAATACCGATTTGATAAGATTAAATTTGTAAACGCCAAGCGCAAGGACAGCAACGCCACCCTTATCCTTACAGTCCAGCTGGTATTTGACAAGGATGCGGATACCAGCGCGGCAGCTGCCCCGTCCAACCTTCAGTGGGATTCCGCTCACAACGGAAACGGTTCCTGGAACGAGGTTTCAAGCGCCAAATATTATCAGACCCAGCTCATTAAAAACGGAGCTGCCATAGGTGAAATCAAGGACATCTATAACACCTCCTATAATTTCAAGGACCAGATTACGGCGCCCGGCTCCTATCAGTTTAAGGTCCGCTCCGTGAAGTCCAGCAACAGCGCCAAGAGCAGCTGGAACACATCCGGCTCATGGACAGTAAGCGAAGCAGATATCGCTGCCCTGGGCAATACTGTCACGGATAATTCCCAGCCGGCGGCAGGCACCTGGCAGACAGCAGCGGACGGCCGCTGGTGGTACAGCAATGCGGACGGATCCTACCCGGTTTCCAGCTGGCAGCAGATTGACGGCCAGTGGTACTATTTTGACGCGGAGGGATATATGGCCACAGGATGGATTGAACTGGATGGTAAGAGTTATTACCTGGATCCTTCCACCGGAGCCATGTATGCCAATACACGCACGCCTGATAACTGCTGGGTCGATGAATCCGGCGTATGGATTCCCGGAATGTAGCTGACCGGGTGTTTACAGGGGAAAGATACGTTACAGTTAAAAAATTCCTTTATCAGACAAACAGGGAGCAGGCACATCGAGACAAACGTGCCTGCTCCTTATTAATTTACTAATCACCCCTGCAGTATCAGTCCTACAGTACCAGCCTTGCGGCCCCGTATATACCTGCGTCATTTCCCAGGGTGGCAAGTCCCAGCTTCCCCTTGTATTTGGATATGGGGGTAAAATAATCATAATGCTTCTGGACAACATCAATCAGGAACTGTCCTGCCTTGGATACGCCTCCGCCTATAACGAAAATTTCCGGGTCAACTATCATGACGGCCATGGATAAAGCCAGTCCCAGGTAGCGTCCCACCACATCCATCACTTCATTGGCCAGTTCATCCCCTGCCTTGGCCGCGTCCAGCACATCCTTGGCTGTGACGTTCCCGCCATGCTCCCGCAGAACCGAGGGCTTATCGCTGGCTTCCATCTTCCTTCTGGCCTCCCTGGCAATGCCTGTGGCCGAACAAATCTGCTCCACGCAGCCCACTCCGCCGCAGTTGCAGTGCTCCCATTCCTCATCCCTTACGTGGATGTGGCCAATCTCACCGCCAAGGCCGTGACGGCCGGCAATGATTTTCTCATCAATAATGACACCGCCACCCACACCGGTTCCCAGGGTAATCATGACCAAATCCTTATATCCCTTGCCTCCGCCCTGCCACATCTCTCCCAGGGCGGCCACGTTGGCGTCATTTCCGCTCTTTACAGTGGCTCCGTCCAGCAGATTGCTGAGCTCCTCCTGGGGATTCATCCGGCGCCACCCCAGGTTCACACATACCTCCACGAATCCATCCGGCATAACCGGCCCGGGAACTCCCAGCCCGATTCCGGCCAGGTCCGTCTTAAGGCTCAGGCCCATTTCCTCCATCTTATCACGGATGGACCGGGCCACATCAGGAAGGATATACTTTCCGCCCTCCTCTTTACGGGTCCTTACTTCCCACTTGTCCAAAAGCTCTCCCGTAATCTCAAAAAGTCCGATTTTTACCGAAGTTCCTCCGACATCTACTCCGATACATTTCATCCCCATGGTATCTATACTTCCTTTCGCTTTTATTCCTGCATCACTGCAGCTTAATTTCCGTCACTTTCTGCGGTCCCATGACAAGAAGGGTTCCCGGGAACCTTCCTGCGGATACCTTGCTGACCGTAAAGTCAAATGTTCCGTTGTATTTCTCCGTACCTGTCATGTTGTAAACCTTGCAGGAACTGTCATTATACAAAAGAATCAAATCACCGTCAATATCAAAACCGGTATACTGGTAGTTAAAGGACTTTTCAAAAACAGGGCTTCCCTCCCTGTCATAAATCCTCAGTCTGTACGGATCTCCGCCTTCCACATTATCCGTAACAATGCCAACCTTGTCCTGAGCATAGCTGATGCTTCTTATATTCTCCTCTATGGGAATCTGGCTCACCAGCTCCGGCGATGTTTCCACCCTGGTTGAAAAGAACTGTATTCCCTTATCCGCGAATATGACGGAATGGCTCTCATCCAGAAACCTGACCCTGCCCGCCATGGCATCTCCCAGGTCTTTGGGAAAGAATATACCCACAACACGGTTGGGATCATTCTTGCCCAGTCCGAAATTGTAAAACACAATCTTGCATTTTATCATACCCTGGTCCAGATACATATAGGATGTGATAAGCTGCGTGCCATTGGGCGAAAGACTTAAGTCCACCGGATACCCGTCACCTGACAGCAGAGACTTCACCATGATGTCCAGAGGGCTTCCATCCCTTTTATATAAATAGATATAGCTCGCCTTGGAATCCTCCTGAAGGGCGGCCACCACGCCCTTGGCAGACACCGTGACCCTCAATATGGGCAGCAGCGTGGTAGCCTGCCCCTGGGTCCCGTTTTGATCGCATATGTAGATGCTGTTGCCCTGCTGGTCGCCAATAGCCGCAAAATCGCCGTTGACCGATACAACGGGGGACCTCATTTCATAGCTCTGTACCCATACCACCTTGCCCTTGGCGTCCAGATAGGCAGCCCCGTCCTTTGTATATTTGAGAACTCCGTCCCCAAAATCTCTGTACCCGCAGAAGCTTCCTTCACCCTGGGCAGCGGCTTCCTGGGCCTCAGCCACCAGATCCCGCTCCCAAACCGTCTGATAATCCGTAAAGGTGTGGTAGCGTTCATAGCGGGACAGCACCAGGGCTGCTATGGCTGCCAGGGCAGCAAGCACTGCCAGAATAATCAGGCGCTTCCTGACTACGCGCCGATGCGCCTTGTGCACGATTTCCCGGCTGTCCTCCTCTTCCTGGAAGGGACTGCCGGAAGGTACGATTTGACGTTTCAGCTGCTTTTTTTTATTTTCACGGCTCATTGAATTGGTACTGCCCATCCTGCGTTCTCCCAAAATTCGTCTTTTGCGTATATGCATTAGTATACAACAATTTTGGATAAAACGCATTATCTTTTTCCGCCAGAGGTTTCCAGGCATATGCTTACGGAACCAGAAGCTTTTGTCCCGCAAATATGCTGTTTTCATCTGTCAGGGAATTGACCCGGCAGATTTCATCTATATGCTGCAGATTATGATACAGCTTAAAGCAGATGCCATACAATGTCTCTCCGTCCGCCACGGTGTACACCTTGTAGCTGGCAGCGGACACAGTCTGGTCATCAGCTTCCCCTCTGCCCCCGGTTGGCGGAAGTGTGGAATCATCGGCAGGAGCTTTTGTCTCCGCTGCCGCCTGGCTATGGCCGGATTCCGTCTGTTCATTTCCATTTTGGGCTGAGTCAGTCTTGGACGCGTCCTGGCTGGATGCCTGGCCATTTTCCTGGCCTGATGCCGCCGCCTGGCCGCTTCCCTGGCCTGTCCCTGCCGTCTGACCGCTTCCCTGACCTGATGCCGTCTGACCATTTCCCTGGCCTGTCCCGCCCGCCTGGCCGCTATTTGGCGGTTCCAGGGTTTCCGGAGTCACCCTGGAAGGTTTCTCATCTCCATTCTCCGGTGACGGAGCCGTGGTGGGATATACTTTTCCCGATGCCTCCTCAATCACATAATCAGGCTGGTCCGCAGCGGACCAGCCCTTTCCGGAAGGATTCTCTGTACCGCCCTTGCCGGCAAACGCCATCAGGCCGTCCTTTATGTTTCCTTCCGGTACCACGGATGCAATCACGCTTTCCATCTGGTGCATTTTCTGATAGTTGTTGAACATAGCCACGCCGCCTGCCAGTACTGTGACAGCCAGTACACTGCAAAGGCCTGACAAAACTCCCACCGTGCTCCGGTGACGTCCTGCCTCCACCCTGCGCTCGTCCATTTTTTGCTTAAAATTCTGGATGACCTTATCATCCACTCCTGTTTCTGCTCTTGGCACATCCTTGCGCAGTATCATGTAATCCTGCATCATCTGATTCCGCTCATAATATATGCTGTATCCTCTTAATTTGTAAAATCCGTCGGAGGATGTTATGTAAACAGCTTCCTCGCCCTCCAGGCCGCAGTTCAGATACATGAGCTGGTTCTTTCCGGTAAAATACTGGCTGTGCTGCTTCCAATAGGTCAGGGGGCTTAAGGTACAGCCGGGTCCCGCGCAGAGGAACCATCCCTGGACCGTGCGCTTGGGAAACATCTGCTCCACATCCTGGTAGGCCTTTTTCCAGGCGTCCTCGGTGAATGCCACCTTTCCGCCTTCCTCGGTGACCGAATCCATTTCCAGGGCTCCATCCACAAAAACAAAAGGTATGTCTTCATGGGTCTCCCTGCTTCCCAAAAGCAGACCCACACGCAAATCAGCCCCCTTTGCCGGCTGGAGGCGTTTTAAATAAGTATTTACATAATCCTCCAGATATAACTTTAAGACCTGGTCCCTCTCACCTATCTGCCGGAAATTCTTCGGCAGCTTAGGGAAGGGTTCATATAATTCTCCCATAGAATCACCCCGCTGTTTTTAATCCAAACAAGCATAGCAGATTCCCGGCGCAGAATTTGTCATATTATGGCAGCATTTTCCCATAATCGTTCGACAAGAAAAATGCTTTCGCAAATACAGTCCGCCATTTTCATAACCATGGACAGACGCACGCTCTGCAGCATGACCGGGTCCCGGCTGCCCACTCCGCCCACTATTCCGGTTATGGCTATGTCCCCCACGGCCTGCAGCTCCTTGGATACTCCCAATCCCGGCTGAAGCGCTCCCCGGCCCAGGGTCGCGTATCCCACATGGTCCAGACTTCCCACCGAAGCATCAATGGCAACCACCACATAATCCGGATAGTGAAGCCGTATATACCTGGCGTACAAATCCAGGTTCATGGCATGGACTGGCTTATCAAGTGTTCCGATGACCGCCGCTCCCTTAAGCCGCCGGCTGCGGAGCATATGTCCCACCAGAGGGCCCAGACTGTCTCCGGTGGACCGGTCTGTGCCGATACACAGGAACATGATACCATCCTTTCCCTTGGCTGCCATCTCCTCCCTGATAAGCCGGTCCAGGTGCATGGCAAAACCCTCCGTTTCAAAACCTTCTGATGTATTATAATAAGATATGTCTTCCCGTTTTTGTACGTTAAATGTCTTCCATAATTTCATAGCTAAGTTGTCCACCCAAACATGTTATAATCATCGCCCGGCTTAAGTGGGCTGTTTTTATAGTATAGGCTTGGGTATTTGAAATTATGCATGAAAAAAGGACACACGGATTGACAGTATCCGCATGTCCCTGTCTGCCTGACAGCCATATCGTGGCCGGACCAGGACCTATTGGGCCATTTTAGCCAGGCAGTTATTTGTTTTATACCGCTTATATCTTCAGGTTATAAAACCCCTTATCCAAATAGCTTCTCCTCATAAACCCCCGACTCAATCAGCCCTCTGATGGCATCTGTCACGGCCTGTTTATCTTCCCTGTAGGTAACGCCAAACCATTTATCCGGGGTGTCAAGGACGGTCACTCTCGCCTTCTTATTCTGTACCAGATTGTCTATGATTTTAGGAAGCAGGTATTCTGATTTAATATCCCCTTCCTTCAGACTGTCCAAAAATACAGGGAATCCCTTCTCCAGCTCCTGGATGAAGCTGGCCGGAAGCCCCCACATATTCATGGAAACAGGCTGGGACGGGCTGATGGTCACAGGCGCACCGCTCTCGTTCGTGGCATGGAGTCCGTCTTCCTTCATCTGGATATTATAAGTTTCTGTCACGTTCGTCAAAAATCCATCTCCATCCACCTGGCACACGCCTCTGGTGACTGTGCCGTTGTCGCTCAGGGTGTTGGACAGCACAAACCCCCCCATGCAGATATCATATATCTCAGACTGTGAATCCATATGCTCCGCCATGTAATCATGAATCCTGCGAAATCCTTCCCGTCCATAGTAGTCATCCGCATTAATCACAAGGAATGGTCCGTCTACCATACCTTTCACGGAAAGGACCGCCTGGCCCGTACCCCATGGTTTGGTTCTTCCGGGTGTCACTTCATAGCCGGCCGGAAGGTCTTGCAGTTCCTGGTATGCGTATTCCACCGGAAGGAGCTTCTCTATCCTGTGTCCAATGATTTCCTTAAAATCCTTTTCCAGATCTCTCCTGATTATGAATATTACCTTATTAAATCCCGCTTCCATGGCATCGTGGATTGAATAATCCATGATAATCTCGCCGCCTGGCCCCACAGGCTCCAGCTGCTTGATGCCGCCTCCAAAGCGGCTTCCGATACCGGCTGCCATGATTACCAATGCAGTATCTTTCATCCTTAACTTCTCCTTTGATTTAAACTGGTTACACTATAGCACATTTGACCTTAAAAAGCAAAGGGAAAGAATGCCTCCTGCCGTGCCAGTTCAGTTAGAACACGTCTGCACCGGCACACATCCTCATACGGCACGTACTCATTGGGCTTATGGGCCAGCTCCAGGCTGCCGGGACCGTAGGACATGCAGTTGCGGTTGCCCAGGGTTCCCGCAATGACTGCTGTATCTGTGTAGCCGTTAAAGGAACCGATATATGTGTCCTCCCCCGTCACACGATCGCAGACAGATTTAAGGCTGGCCAGGAGCCGGGAACCGCTGTCCTTTTCCACATAGGGACGGTCACCTGTGACGGTGTAACTGCCCCTGACTCCCGCAATCTCGGCTTCCGCCGCCTTTACAGCTTCCTCTACTATATTTTTCGCAGCCGCTGTGTCCGTAGGCGGCACCAGACGCATGTCAATCCATACCTTACAGGAATCCGGCACAACATAGGGACGGTATCCCCCTGTTATCTGTCCAAAGGTCACCGTAGACATACCCAGATCTTCATGAACCGGGCAGCTTCCAATGGCCTTGCGGATATGGCAGACTGCCTCTGCCATGGCGGCAATGGCATCAGCGCCCTTCCACGGATTGCTGGCATGGGCCGTGATTCCCTGCATGGTCAACTCAAACCAGGTCCTGCCCTTATGGGCTACCTGAATCTGCCCGTCCGTTGGCTCCGTGTCTAAAATCCAGTCTTCCCGGCCTACCCAGCCGTCCCGGATAGCACATTCCACTCCCCGCATGAAATCTTCCTCGTCCACGGTTCCGATAAATACAAAAGGCCGCACCGGAAGCTCTCCTGTACTTCCGGCCAGCTCCGCCATGTCTGAAAATGCAGACAGAGCACAGGCCAGGCCTGACTTCATGTCACAGGCCCCTCTTCCGTACAGGCGGTCTTCCTTTACCACTGCTCCCAGGGCCGGGGTATCTTCCTCCCATCCCTCTCCCAGCATCACCGTATCCATGTGGCATATGTACACAAGGGAAGACGCCGCAGCTTCTTCTCTCCCTGGTATGCGGGCCATAAGATTAAAGCGGCCCGGCATTACTTCCTTTTGAATCAGTTCAATCCGGTTCTTAAGCGCTCCTGCCTTTTCCTCTATCTCCTTTGTAAGCCATTCATATATCCACTGTTCAATTTGGCTCTCATAGGCTCCCGGGTCAGAGCTGTCAATCTGTACCAGCTGGCCTGCCAGCTCCCAGGTCCTGCGGTCCCCTTCTTCTACTGTCACGTTTTCGCTCCTCCTGTCAATCATATGGTTGGATACCAGGCGTCTGATACTGCTTCTGGTACTGCTTCTGATACTGCTTCTCATGCCGGTATCCCTGCCCCATTATACCCCCATATCTATAAATCATCAACAATGGCGGCACTTTTTGCGTAAGCCGTGCTCTTTGCCTCAAAAAAGTCTGTTTTCACCATATTTGCATTGGAATACTGGTTAACCCATTTCATGGATTCCGGCTCCTCGTCATACCCCTCATACAAGGTGCCGAAGCCCAGCCCGCTCCAGCGCAGGTTTCCCAGGTACCGTATGTAGTCCGTAACCATTTCGCTGGTCAGACCCGGGACATCATCGCCAATCACATAGCTCCCCCACTGGATTTCCTGCGCCACGCCTTCCTCCAGCATGGACTTAAGCATACCCACCATCTCCGGCGTGAATAACTGCGGCTCCTCTTTCCTGAGCTCCCCAATCATGTTGCGAAACAGCCACAAATGGGTATTCTCGTCCCGGTTGATATAGCGGATTTCCTGGACGCTTCCGGGCATCTTTCCGCCCCTTCCCAGGTTATAAAAAAACATGAACCCGCTGTAAAAATAGATGCCCTCCAGGATATAGTTTGCCATAATGACCCTGAGAAGGGTCACATCGTCCTTCCTCTCCTGGAATTCATTATACAGATTTCCAATAAATGTATTGCGGCGCAGAAGGTGTTCATCCTCCTTCCACTGGTACAATATCCTGTCCCGCTCCACCGGGCTGCAGATGGAATCCAGCATATAGCTGTAGCTCTGGCTGTGCACCGCCTCCTGGAATCCCTGAATCGTAAGGCACAGATTTACCTCATTGGCTGTGATATACTGGGCAATGCAGGGCAGGTTGGCTGTCTGGATGGAATCTAAGAACACCAGAAAGCTCAGTATCTTATCATAGGCAGTCCTCTCCGGAGCCGTCAGGTTCTTATAATCCTTTAAGTCCGCGCTGAGGTTGATTTCCTCCGGAATCCAGAAATTATTCATGGCCTGGCGGTACCAGCTGCTGGCCCAGGTGTATTTCATATTATTAAAGTCGTTGAGATTGGTGGTGTTTCCGCCTATCATCCTCCTGCTGTTTTTATCCGTGTCGCCCTGAGGGTTAAACAGGGGCTTGGCCGATAATATACTCATATCAAATATCCTTTCTTAATATATACCTTTCAAAAACCGCTTAGCTGGAACAGCTTTCACACTCCTCCACCTCTAAAGACTTGCTGCGCACATAGTACAGGGTCTTTACGCCGCTCTCCCAGGCCAGTATATAGAGGTTTAGCAGCTGGCGCATGGTGTAATCATTGGTAATGTACAGGTTCACGCTCTGGGCCTGGTCAATGTGCCTCTGGCGCACGCCTGCGGCCCGCACCGTCCAGGTCTGGTCCATGGTGTATCCGCTTTTATACAGCCAGAAGGTCCGTGGTGTCAGGTCCGGGGCAACCCTGGGCAGTATGGCGTTCTTTTTCTCTTCCAGATAAAACCGCTTCATCACGGGGTCCAGGCCAGCCGTTGTACCGGAAAGTATGCTGGTGCTGCTGGTAGGCGCCACAGCCAGAAGATAGGCGTTGCGCATTCCATACTCCGCCACCTGTTCCGCCAGCGATTTCCATTCCCCGCTCACAAGCCCGCGCTTCTCAAAGTATGCTCCTGTCTGCCATTCGCTTCCCTCAAAATACCGGTAACGTCCCTTCTCCGCCGCCAGATTGGCGCTGGCCCTGACAGCCGCGTAATGAATCCGCTCAAACACCCGGTCCGCAAAGGCCAGATGCTCCCCGCTCTCCCACCGGATGCCGTGCTTTGCCAGCATATGGTGGTAACCGCTGACTCCCAGGCCGATTCCCCTGTAATTCCGGTTGGTGATTCCGGCATAGGCCAGCGGATAAAAATTCAGGTCAATCACATTATCCAGGGCCCTCACGGCACTGGCAACAATATGCTCCACTTCGCCCGGATCATCCACATCAATGGCCCCCAGGCAGAGGCTGGCCAGGTTACAGACCACAAAATCTCCCGGCCGTGTGGTCTGGACCACCGTGGTCTCCCCATTTACCTCCAGCACCTGAGTCGATACACTTTCTATGGGAGACATGTTCTGGGCAATCTCGGTGCACAGGTTGGAACAGTATATGATGCCCCGGTGGCTGTTGGGATTGGCCCTGTTTACCGTATCCCGGTTAAAGATAAAGGGTGTGCCTGTCTCCACCGCGGACTTGATAATCAGGCGCACCACATCCTTTAACAGCACGGTGCGCTTGGATATCCTGTCATCCTCCACACAGTCCAGATACCGTTCCTCCCACAGCTCCCCGTAACAGTCCTCCAGGCAGTATCCCTTTACGGTCTGAATCTCGTGGGGGCACATCAGATGCCAGTCCTGGTCCAGATTCTCCTTAGCCATCCTCCAGAACAAATCAGGAAAACACACGGCCGGGAAAATGTCATGGGCCTTCATGCGGTCGTCCCCGTTATTAGTCCGAAGCTGAAGGAACTCCGGCAGATCCTTGTGCCAGGCGTCCAGATAAACCGCCGCAGCGCCCAGGCGCATGCCCAGCTGATCCACTGCCACAGCCGTATCGTTCACCAGCTTAATCCAGCGGATTACGCCTCCGGCTGCCCCCTCAAAGCCCCGGATCCTGCTTCCCGCAGCCCTGACCTTTCCGAAATACAAGCCCATGCCCCCGCCGAATTTGCTGACCTGGGCAAAGTTGTCCACACTTCTGTAAATTCCTTCCAGACTGTCGGGCACAGTGTCAATAAAACAGCTGGAAAGCTGATGATACGGCTTCCTGGCATTGGACAGGGTGGGGGTGGCCATGGTTACCTGCATCCGGCTGAGCATATCGTAAAACCGGCGCACCCATTTTATCCTGCACGCCTTATCTTCCTTCATGGCCAGGTGCAGGGCAATGCCCAGATACATTTCCTGGGGCGTCTCTAACGGATGATGGCTGTGGTCCTGGATCACATACCGCTTAAGGAGCAAATCCAGTCCCGCATAGGTAAAGAGCTTATTTCTCTCATCATCCAGAAATCCTTCCGCCTCCTCTATCTCCTCCCGGCCGTAATGCTTCAGAATATAATCACCATATAATCCCTGGTCTGTCAGATATGAAATCTTTTCATAGAGCCCCCTGATTCCCAGCCCCCTGAGCTGTTCCTCCATCTCACAGGCAAAACGGCAGTACCGCAGCCTGGCCGCTGCAAATTCCCACATAGGTGCTTCCTTGGAAGTCAGTTCCGCCGCGGAACGAATCAGGGCTTCCATGCCCTCCGCAGGTTCCATCCCCTGCTTGTGAAAGGATCGGTACCTTTCAAACAGGCGCTCCAGCCCGTATCCCTCCCCCTGAAAATCCCTTCCGATTCCTTCCAGGCATTGTTCCAGCCCTTTATAGTCCAAATCTATATCCACTTTCCTTTTCGCCATGATGACCTTTTGCTCTCCTTCTCTAATTCCTGACATCCGTGCATTCCTTTTCCAGATGTCACGCCCACCATTATAAACCATATATATAGTGGTTACAAGCTGTTTTTGCGCCACCTATACCCCAAATACTGTATTCTCCTTTATTCACAAGGCTTTCCCGGCTACAGTTATATACTTGTGGCTGTTTCAACAAAAAATGTGATTGCACTTGTAGTAGTTTCAGCCTATTATATGGATGGAACAACAATGAATACGTGACCTTCAGGCCACAAAGGGGGTAAACTTTCCGCGTATCCGTTACTCGGTTCATACAAGGGAAGCAGAGATTATGAGCGAGATAAAAAGTCCATTTTGGCGCACGGCAGCCGAATATGGCATCATTACAGTAAGCATCTGGATTATGGTGGTTGGAATCTACTTTTTCAAGTTTCCCAATCATTTTGCATTCGGAGGCGTTACAGGCTTTTCCACGGTAGTAAGTGAAATCAGCCGTTGGTCCGCCAGTGACTTCACATTTATTGTGAACACCTCTCTGCTGGTATTAGGGTTCATTTTCCTGGGTAAGGGGTTTGGAATAAAGACCGTTTATGCAAGTATGGTCATGTCCATCAGCCTTTCCCTGCTGGAACGTGTCTGTCCTTTAAGCAGGCCGCTGACAACCGAACCTCTGCTGGAACTGCTGTTCGCCATTTTCCTGCCGGCAGTGGGCACAGCCATCCTCTTTAATCTGGGCGCTTCCAGCGGCGGTACAGATATCATCGCCATGATACTTAAGAAATATACCAGTCTTAACATAGGAACCGTCCTCATGCTGGTGGATGTGGCGGCCGCGGCCTCCTCATTTTTCATCTTCGGACCTGAGACAGGGCTGTTCTCCACCATCGGCCTGGCGGCCAAATCCCTGGTCATTGACGATGTGATTGAGAATCTGAATCTGTGCAAATGCTTTAATATTATCTGTGACGACCCGGAGCCGATCTGCGACTATATCATCAACACGCTGCACCGCAGCGCCACGGTATACCATGCAGAGGGAGCGTTTACCCATCATGAAAAGACGGTAATCATGACCACCATGAAACGCAGCCAGGCATTAAAGCTGCGCAACTATATCCGCGCCATTGAGCCCACCGCCTTCATGCTGATATCCAACTCCAGCGAAATCATCGGAAAAGGATTCCTGGCCGGGTAAGCTTAGCTGCGCTCTTCCATATCATATATAATAATAACGGCAGCACAATCCGGTTGACCCCAATCAGATTCGCTGCCGTTTTTCCATTCCGCCCGTTTCAGTCACCGGTTAATTCCATCCCGTATCCAATGGTCCCCAGGCGTTCCAGCAGTCCAAACATATAATCCGTATACCGTTCCGCCACCTCAATCACCACTGCATCCGGCCGAAGCTCAAGAGCGGCTGCCCCGCAGTCCTCTGTCCGGTAATCCATCAGCGTCACGTCCGGGTAGTTCCTGGCAAAGTACTCAGCCATGTGTACCCCGAAGGAATCCCTGCATATAAGGATTTTTTCTGCCTTCCCCTCTGCGTCTGAGGAGTAGTGGGTAATGGTCTCATGTTCATTCTGGTAATCCATTTCAAAGGACACCTCCTCCCTGTAGCCTGACACCTTGAGGAACGGATCATCGTCATAGTACTTTTGAAGATTCAGCATGGTTGCAAGGTCCCCGCTGAAGGTTCCCCTGTTTTCAATAACATAAGAGCGGTATGATTCCGGGCCGAACGGCTCCCCGTCTATATCCTGTATCACCATCCGGGACGCCATAAATGCCCCCATATCATTCCAATGGGTATCGTACTTCCTGTATATCTGGCACCAGTCATCCTTGGCCTTCCTGAACTCATCCAGGGGATAGTACACATCGCAGTCCGTATTCTCCTTCAGATATGCGTACAGCAAATCCGCCTTGGACTGTTCCTGAACCACTTTCACGGAGGAGGGCATAAACTCACTGTACACCTGCTCCTTGTTTGGAACCATATAGAAAACCAGCTTCGTCCCTCCGGAAGCCAGGTTTTCATCGGCCTGCTTAAGCAGCGCGGCAAACCGTTCCAGATCCTCTTCACTGTAGCGATTGGTTCCCTGGTAGTCCGCAATGCTGTCCTCCATTTCCCCCTTCAGCTTATAGAACATCCATCCGTCCTTTCCCATAAGCACGGCATCGGATGTAACCTCCCCAAACACGTGGATGTCCGCCAGTTTTCCGAAGGCCACAATGGGATTCTTAAAGGCCAGATGGTCATTAAAGTAGGCGTCATACTGACCCGGATAGGATTTAAGGTCCGCCGCCCTGAGATTCCTGAAATTAAGAACCGGCTTTTCCTGGTAAATCCGGTTTTCGTAATTCTCCGTATCCACATAGTCCTTTAGAGGTACGAACAGGAGTCTGGGAAGTATCATCATCCCCAGGAACATGCCTGCAAATATATATGCTTTTGCGCGTTGTCTCACCTGCATCCTCCTCTCTAAAACCGGAAATAAATAAACGGATTATAGGTGCTGCCCACAGCCATCACAATCGAGTAGGCGAACAGCAATATAAGTCCCAGGCCTTCAGACAGGTAAATGTTCCTGCCGTCCTGCATATGTTTCCTGAAACAGGGGACCAGGGCCTGAAACGGGCCGCACAGCATCATTCCAATCACCATATAGACTATGGTCTTATGGCTCATATACATGGCCGTATCATATATCCCCGGCCGCAGAAGAAACATCTGCCCAAGCAGCATGAGTCCTCTGGTAAGCGAATCCGCCCGGAACATGGTCCATCCCACCACGGTAACGAAGAACATATAAATATAGCTGACAGCGGCAGGCAGCCTATCCAGCCGCCGCTTTAAAAACAGCCGTTCCGCCACCTGAAGGCAGCCATAATACATTCCCCACGCAATGAAGGACAGGCCGGCGCCATGCCAGAATCCGGTACAAAGAAACACGATCATCAGATTGCGGCAGGTGACCAGCGTCCCCCTCCTGCTTCCGCCCAGAGGAATATAGAGGTAGTCCTTAAACCAGCCGGAAAGAGAAATATGCCATCTGCGCCAGAACTCTCCCACGGTTCTGGCCAGATACGGATAATTGAAATTCTCTGTCAGCTCAAAGCCCAGCATTTTGCCAAGGCCCACCGCCATATCCGAATAACCTGAAAAATCAAAATAAATCTGAAGTGTATACAGGATTCCCGCGTACCATCCCAAACCTCCGCTAATCTGGTCCATGGGATTGGCCAGAACCTTGTCCACCACGCTTCCGAACTGGTTGGCAAGTATAACCTTCTTGCCCAGTCCGTAGATAAACCGCCTGGCTCCGCAGGCAAACAGCTCAGGCGTCACATGACGGTTTCTGATACATGCCCCCATCCCCTGATAACGCTCAATAGGTCCCTGTATCATCTTAGGGAAAAAGGACATGTAAAGTCCCAGGTTCAGCAGGTTTCTCTCGGCCCGTATGGTCCCACGGTACACATCCGCCCCATAAGAGATCATCTGAAAAGTGTAAAATGAGATGCCCACCGGCAGCAGCAGGTTCTTTGGCTCCATCACGGTGCCTCCCGCCAGCTTATTTACCAGGCCGGTCAGGAAATCGAAGTATTTAAAATACCCCAGAAACCCCAGGTTCACCGCAACCAGCGCCACAAGGAGCAGCTTATCCGGGGTGATGAGCGTCTGCTTAGAGGCGCCGGAAGTGGTCTGCCTGTCTGACATGGCAGCGTCCCCGGCTGCCCCCGCATCAGCTCCGGCTGTCCCCGCGTCAGCTCCGGCTGCCCCCGCATCAGCTCCGGCTGTCCCCGCGTCAGCTCCGGCTGTCCCCGCGTCAGCTCCGGCTGTCCCCGCGTCAGCTCCGGCTGTCCCCGCGTCATGCCCTCTGCCCCGCACAGCCTCCATCCCCATGGCGCCTGCGTAATTCACTGCCAGTGACAAAAGGAGAAGCCATATATACTCCTGTTCCCCCCACGCGTAGAAAATAAAGCTCATTGCCAGCAGAAACAGGTTGCTTAACCGGATTGGCAGCACCAGATTGACCACCAGCACAAAGGGCAGGAACAGCCATAAAAATATCATGGAACTAAATAGCATGAAATATTTTCCTTCCTGAATTCATTCTTCCGTCCGCAGGATCCCGGAAAATGCCCTGGAAATGCCCTGCAAAACATCGGCATCCGTTTCCGTCCATTTCCCTGCGGTGGACCATGGCGATATTATAACATGCCTCCACGGGTTTTAAAAGGCTGATTTGCATGGCCATCTGTCCGGGCGCTGCCTGGCTCCTGTTTACACGCAGCTGCTTTCTTGCTAACTTTAAACAGACTTTAAATAGCCCCTTTAAATGTCCAAGTGCATCATTGTACCAAAAGGCCATCTGTGTTATAATTATCTCATTAAAATTTCCCCGGGCGGACCGGAAACATTTTTTGTCTCATACTGCCCGGCTGCAATCATCACCTTATGAGATATCACGAAAGAAGGAAGTGTTATGGACCTAAAATTACAGGTAAAACAGACCCAGACTTTGTCACAGCGGATGATTCAGTCAGCTGAGATTCTTCAGATGACTTCTCAGGAGCTGAATACTTATATCAATGAACTGGCATTGGAAAACCCGGTAATCGACATTGTGGAGCCGCCCACGGCACAAGAACAGCGCGAGTCCATCGAACAGCAGGAATGGCTTAATTCTTTCAATGAGGAGAATTACTATCTGTACCAGCGCCAGAATAATGACGATGACTACGACTTTAAATCCAGCTGGAATATAAACACGGACGACGGAGAGACCCTTCAGGACTATCTGTGGTCCCAGCTCATCACGGAAAACTTCACGGACCAGGAAACGGAAATCATTAAGTTCATGCTGGAATGTCTCGACAACAAGGGCTATCTGGAAGAGAGCATAGAGACCATTGCCTCCTACTTTGGGACCGATACCGAGCTTGTGGAAGATCTTCTGTCCGACCTCCAGGCTCTGGACCCCTCCGGCGTCTGCGCGCGTTCACTGGAGGAATGCCTGAAGCTGCAGCTGGAACGCAGGAATATGCTGACCCCGGTACTGGAATCCATCATTGACAACTGCCTGGAAATGGTTGCCAAGAACCAGATTCCGGCCATTGCCAGGAAGCTGCGCCTCTCTCCCGCTGAAACCGCCGGTTACTGTCAGATTATTAAATCCCTGAATCCAAAGCCGGGCGTATCCTTCAGCAGCAGGGACCAGCTCCGCTATATTATACCGGATGTGACCATTGTAAAATTCAAGGACCATTTTGACATACTGCTGAACGAATCCATGTATCCCACCATTGAGCTTAACAGCTACTACCGCCAGATGAACCAGAATCCGGAGTCCTCCGAACTGAAGGAGTATCTGGGCAATAAAATCCGGCAGGCCGAGTGGGTGAAGCAGTGTGTGACCCAGCGCGGAAAGACACTTATGCAGGTATCCCGGGCCATCCTGGAACACCAGGAGGAATTCTTTACCTTTGGGCCTGCCCATCTGAGTCCATTAAGGCTGGCAGATATCGCCCAGGAACTGGACATCCATGAATCCACTGTCAGCAGAGCTGTCAGCAAGAAATACCTTCAGTGTTCCTGGGGCGTATACCCTATGAACTACTTCTTCTCGCGCAGCGTGGCTGTCCAGGAAAGCAGCGGCAATGAAAACGGCGCCCAATCCGTGACTGCCGCGGATATCAAACGGGTGCTCCGGGAAATCATAGAGGAAGAAAACAAAAAGAAGCCTTACAGCGACCGCCTCCTGGGTGAAAAGCTGGCAGAACGCGGCATATCCATCTCCCGCCGGACCGTTGCCAAATACAGGGAAGATGAAGGCATTGCGGATGCCAGCGGGCGTAAGGAGTATGTGTAGCAAAATATTCTCAGAGACATGGCCGGTCTGCCATGTCTTTTTGTTTCCCCCAAATACGCAGGAACGAATTAAGTTTATTTTACGCAAAAATCATCTTGACAATGTCGGAGAAATCTTGTAAAATTGTTGATGTCGCTGATGGAGCAGAGCTTGTAAGGATAGCGGCTGATGATTCCTGCTTGTTTCAGATAGGCAAATGCCCAGATAGCTCAGTTGGTAGAGCAGAGGACTGAAAATCCTCGTGTCGTTGGTTCGATTCCGACTTTGGGCACTGACCGTGTGACAGAACGGTCGTCACGCAGGTGTAGTTCAATGGTAGAACACTAGCCTTCCAAGCTAGATACGTGGGTTCGATTCCCATCACCTGCTCTGTAAATGCAAAAAGCCTTGGAGAGGCTTTTTTTGTTTACCCGATGTTCATAACACAATCGGATAGGGGAGATTTTAACCTCCCCTTCCACACCACGTAGCGTACCGT